>OJRL01001179.1_pt1 | contig 11024 bp, 6 predicted proteins | sample 1599191 | NCBI WGS metagenome assembly OJRL01 (sample SAMN03922537, study PRJEB24848) | human gut metagenome | isolation source: stool sample | host: Homo sapiens | place: Germany | collected 2010-05
AGGCATTAGCCCAGATTAATTCCACTGATTCACTTGAAAAATTAAATGAGGTAAGAGTTTCTTTCCTGGGTAAAAAGGGAGAACTTACAGAAGTCTTAAAGGGCATGAAAGACGTTGCACCTCAGGACAGACCGGCAGTTGGACAAATCGTAAATGAAACCAGGCAGGCAATTGAGGAAGTACTGGAAAACGCGAAAAAGGAACTTTCCGCAAAAATGCGTGAAGTCCAGTTAAAGAGCGAAGTGATTGACGTAACACTTCCGGCAAAGAAAAACAATGTCGGACACAGACATCCAAACACTGTTGCACTCGATGAAGTAAAGAGAATATTTGTCGGCATGGGTTATGAAGTCGTAGAAGGACCGGAAGTAGAATATGATTATTACAATTTTGAAGCGTTAAATATCCCTGCAAATCATCCGGCAAAAGATGAACAGGATACATTTTATATTAATGATAAAGTTGTACTAAGAACCCAGACTTCACCGGTTCAGGTCCGTGAAATGGAAAAAGGCAAGCTGCCGATCCGTATGATTGCGCCGGGCAGGGTATTCCGTGCAGATGAAGTCGATGCAACCCATTCTCCATGCTTCCATCAGATTGAAGGCATGGTTATTGATGAGGGTATTACATTTGCAGATTTAAAAGGAACACTGGCTGAATTCGCAAGAGAGTTATTCGGACCGGAAACAAAAGTAAAATTCCGTCCTCATCATTTTCCATTTACAGAGCCAAGTGCAGAAATGGACGTGACATGTTTTAAGTGCGGCGGTAAGGGCTGCCGTATGTGTAAGGGCGAAGGCTGGATTGAAATTCTTGGCTGTGGTATGATTCACCCGCATGTATTTGAAATGAGCGGTATTGACCAGAACAAATATACAGGATTTGCATTCGGAATCGGTTTGGAAAGAATTGCGTTGCTGAAGTATGAAATTGATGACATGAGACTTCTCTATGAAAATGACGTAAGATTCTTAAAACAGTTCTAAAAAGAACGACGGCTGTAAGACAGCAAAGAAATTGGATACGAGGAAAGGATATTGAATCATGAATACATCATTAAATTGGATTAAGGCAATGGTTCCGGGACTGGAAGTAACAGACCAGGAATTCAGGGACGCAATGACACTTTCGGGAACAAAGGTGGAAAATTTTACCGCTTTTGACAAAAATCTTGATAAAATCGTTGTCGGACAGATTGAATCGGTCGAAAAGCACCCGGATGCAGATAAGCTGGTAATCTGCCAGGTGAATGTCGGCAGTGAAACTGTTCAGATTGTAACAGGCGCACCGAATATTCCGGTGGGTTCATCAGGACAGAAAGTACCGGTTGTATTAGATGGCGGACGTGTGGCAGGTGGTCATGACGGCGGCGCACTTCCGGAAGACGGCATTAAGATTAAAAAGGGTAAGTTAAGAGGTGTAGAAAGCTTCGGTATGATGTGTGCCATTGAAGAACTCGGTTCTTCCCGTGAATTTTATCCGGATGCACCGGAAAACGGCATTTACATTTTAGGTGATGATGCACAGGTTGGAGAAGATGCCGTTCACTATCTCGGTTTAGATGATACCGTATTTGAATATGAAATTACAAACAACCGTGTAGACTGCTACAGTATTATCGGTATTGCAAGGGAAGCAGCGGCAACCTTCAGAAAGCCGTTTACACCGCCGGTTGTAACAGAAACAGGCAACGCAGAAGACATTAACGATTATGTAAAGGTTGATGTGGAAGCCACAGACCTCTGTAGCCGTTACACCGCAAGACTTGTAAAGAATATCAAGCTTGCTCCGTCACCGAAGTGGATGCAGCTCAGACTGGCATCAGCAGGTATCCGTCCGATTAACAACATCGTGGATATTACAAACTACGTTATGGAAGAATATGGTCAGCCAATGCACGCTTATGATTATGACACCCTTGCAGGCGGTAAGATTGTTGTAAGACGTGCCAAAGACGGTGAGAAGTTCATGACATTGGATGGACAGGAAAGAACACTTGATTCTGATATGCTGATGATCTGTGACGGTGAAAAGGCTGTCGGTCTTGCAGGTATCATGGGCGGTGAAAATTCCAAGATTACGGATGACGTAAAGACCATGTTATTTGAAGCTGCAACCTTTGACGGCACAAATATCAGAAAGGCAACAAAGCGCCTGGGTCTTCGTACAGATGCTTCCGGTAAGTTTGAAAAGGGCTTAGATCCTGAAAATGCACTGGCGGCAATGAACAGAGCATGCCAGTTAATCGAAGAACTTGGAGCCGGTGAAATTGTCGGCGGCGTGGTTGACGTATATCCGAATAAGAAGGAAAGAGTCAGAGTTCCGTTTGAACCGGAAAGAATCAATGCACTACTGGGTACAAATGTTTCCGTGGAAGAAATGCTTGGATACTTTAAGATGCTTGAATTAGACTATGATGAAGCAAAGCAGGAACTGATTATTCCGACGTTCCGTCAGGATTTATTAAGAACAGCGGATATTGCGGAAGAAGTTGCAAGATTTTTCGGATATGCCAATATTCCTACAACACTGCCACACGGAGCTTCTACAATGGGTAAGATTTCCTTCAAGCAGAGAGTGGAAGATGTAGCCGGAGAAATCGCACAGTTCTGCGGATTCTCACAGGCAATGACTTATTCATTTGAAAGTCCGAAGGTATTTGATAAGTTAAAGCTGGCAGCAGATGCAGAGGAAAGAAAGACAGTTGTCATTTCCAATCCGTTGGGAGAAGATTTCTCCATTATGAGAACACTGCCGTTAAACGGAATGCTGAATTCGCTTGCAATCAACTACAACCGTAGAAATAAAGATGTAAAGCTTTATGAACTGGCAAAGGTTTATGTTCCGGTAGAAGGAGAAGACCTTCCGGATGAGAGAGTACAGTTCACACTGGGCTTCTACGGCGACGGCGATTTCTTTACAATGAAGGGTGTTGTTGAAGAATTCTTAGAAAAAATCGGTATGAGTGCAAGACCGGAATATGATCCGGAAGCCGGAAAGACATTTTTACATCCGGGACGTCAGGCAGAGATTCTTTACAAAGATACTGTAATCGGTTATCTCGGTGAAGTACACCCGGATGTTGCAGACACCTATGGACTGGGCGAGAGAACATATATTGCCGTACTTGATTTACCGGAAATTTTACCGTTTGCTTCATTTGACAGAAAGTACGAAGGCATTGCAAAATTCCCTGCTGTTACAAGAGATATCAGTATGGTAATGCCAAAGACGGTACTTGTCGGTGAAGTAGAAAAGATTATTGAAAAGAGAGGCGGAAAGCTTCTTGAAAAATATAACCTGTTTGATATTTATGAAGGTGCACAGATTAAGGAAGGTTTCAAGTCCGTAGCTTATACCATTTCTTTCCGTGCAAAGGACAGAACATTAGAAGATAAAGATATCCAGCCGATTATGGAAAAGATTCTGGGAGACCTTTCCGGCATGGGCATCGAACTTCGTTCTTAATTATAAATAAAAAACAGCCCGTTCTGCGGCAGAAAAGCTAACTGCCGCGAAGCGGAAAAAGATAGGAATGGAGCAGCATATGGAATCAATGAATTTACATGATTTTTATTATGATCTGCCACAGGAGCTGATTGCACAGGACCCGCTGTCAGACCGTTCCAGTTCAAGACTGATGGTACTGGATAAAAAGACAGGGGAAATACAGCACAAAATTTTTAAAGATGTGATTGATTACTTAAATCCGGGAGATTGTCTGGTCATTAACGATACCAAGGTGATTCCGGCTAGACTGATAGGCGAAAAAGTCGGAACGGGCGCGGCAATCGAAGTGCTTTTGCTTACCCGCAAGCAGGAATTAAAAGACACATGGGAAGTGCTTGTAAAGCCGGGTAAAAAGGCAAAAATCGGTACACAGATCAGCTTTGGCGGTGGAAAATTAATCGGAGAGATTGTGGATATTGTAGAAGAAGGCAATCGTATGATACAATTCACTTATGACGGTATTTTTGAAGAAATACTCGATGAACTGGGTCAGATGCCGCTTCCACCGTATATCACACACCGTCTGGAGGATAAGAACCGTTACCAGACCGTTTATGCAAAGCATGAAGGTTCTGCAGCGGCACCGACAGCGGGTCTTCATTTTACAAAAGAACTGCTGGAAAGGATACAGGAGAAGGGTATTGAAATTGCCCGTGTCACGCTGCATGTCGGACTTGGAACGTTCCGTCCGGTAAAGACAGAAAACATTCTGGAGCATCATATGCATTCAGAATTTTATACGGTGACACAGGAAGCAGCAGACAAGATTAATACGGCGCGCAAAAACGGCGGAAAGATTATTGCAGTCGGTACGACAAGTACACGTACACTGGAATCTGTCGGGACAGAAGATGGTACAGTAAAAGCCGGCAGCGGCTGGACCCAGATATTTATTTATCCGGGATATCAGTTTAAGGTTATTGACAGCCTGATTACCAATTTCCATCTGCCGGAATCCACGCTGGTGATGCTGGTTTCAGCACTGGCAGGCAGGGAACACGTTCTTGCGGCTTATGAAGAAGCCGTAAAGGAAAAGTACAGGTTTTTCAGTTTTGGAGATGCTATGTTAATAAAGTAACTTAAAAGTTTACTTTTTAAGGATCATAACAGGGGGAGTACTTATGGGTGATGAAAGAAGAAGAACAAAAAGAATTGATGTAGAAGCGAATTTATCAATTCGTCCGATTACAGATCAGGATACTAAGGAAGAATTTATTGCTGTTCATGCAACGAATGTATCAAGTGGTGGAATTGCATTTAAAACAAAAAACGTTCTGCCATTACATTCTTTTTATGACATGTTGCTTGAAATGAGCGGATGTGATAAAATTGAAACCGTTATTGAAGTTGTGCGGATTGCATCACAGGACGAAGACGGCACGGAGTACGGCTGCCGTTTTGTAGGACTTGGCAAAGAAGCCCAGTTCCGTATTGATGTATTCCGTATGGTAAAAGAAAATACAAACTAAAAAAGACTGAGTAGCACAGATGATTGCGGCTGCAATTGCCGAAAGGCAGCAGGTGAGGAAAGTCCGGGCTTCACAGGGCAGGATGCCGGATAACGTCCGGTGGAGGTGACTCCAAGGCTAGTGCAACAGAAATAAACCGCCAGCATATGCTGGTAAGGGTGGAAAGGCAGTGTAAGGGACTACCGCGCGGCTGGTAACAGAAGCGGCAGATGTAAACCCCATCCGAAGCAAGACCGAATAAAAGCGATACGGCGGCCCGTCGTGCTTTAGGTAGGTTGCTTGAGCCTGCTGGTAACAGCAGGACTAGATAGATAATCATCTGATACATAACCCGGCTTATAGTGCTGCTCAGTTGTTTGTAAAAATATTTGTAAAAAGAACAGGTAAAAAATGCAGATAGAAATATCGGCAGGCACAAGTGCCGCAGAAAATGTAGGAGTATGTTTTCTGCGGTGCTTTTATTATAAGAGCAAAGCTTTTAAATATTTTGGATAAAATATACAGGATTGTCCATAATACAGGATAAAAGGAAACTGTAAGACTGCTGAACTTACAGCGTAACTGTTGCAGTCCGCAGGACGGACTGTGGCAGACGGAGGCAGAACAAAGAAAAACAGGTGTTATTTTTTTACACGGAAATCTGCTTCCGGGCGAAAGCAGATTTTCTGAATAGCAGATGAAAAACCGTTTATGCGGAATCGTTGCCGCTGCTTCATGATAAAATCGCTCAGAAAGAGGTCAGTATGGATTATTTAGAGATTGAAAAGGTTATTGGACGTGAAATTATGGATTCAAGAGGCAATCCGACAGTAGAAGCGGAAGTTTATCTCGCAGACGGAACGGTTGCAAGAGGAACAGCGCCAAGCGGTGCTTCGACAGGTGAATTTGAAGCACTGGAGCTGCGTGACGGCGATAAGAGCAGATATTTGGGGAAAGGTGTACAAAAAGCCGTAGAAAATATCAATACAATTATCAACGAAGCGATAAGAGGACTGGACGCTTCTGATATTTATGCCATTGATAAGGCAATGATTGAGGCAGACGGAACAAAGGACAAGTCCAAGCTGGGGGCAAATGCGATTCTTGCCGTATCTATTGCATGCTGCAGAGCGGCTGCGACAGCATTGGATATTCCACTGTATCGGTTCTTAGGCGGTGTCAGCGGAAACAGACTTCCGGTGCCGATGATGAATATTGTAAACGGCGGCTGCCATGCTTTATCATCAGGACTGGATGTACAGGAATTTATGGTAATGCCGGTCGGCGCGCCGTCTTTTAAAGAAGGACTGCGCTGGTGCTCGGAAGTATTTCATGCGCTGGCCTCTATTTTAAAGGAAAGAGGACTGGCAACTTCTGTCGGTGATGAAGGAGGCTTTGCACCGGCACTTGCTTCCGATGAAGAAGCTATCGAAACGATTCTTGAAGCCGTAAAAAAAGCAGGCTATGAACCGGGAAAAGATTTCATGATTGCCATGGATGCGGCTTCTTCCGAATGGAAGACCAAAGAAAAGGGAAAATACAAGCTTCCGAAGGCAGGAACGGTTTATACCTCAGAGGAATTAATTGAACACTGGAAGAAGCTGGTTGAAAAATTCCCGATTATATCTATCGAAGATGCGTTAGACGAAGAAGACTGGGAAGGCTGGAAGAAACTGACGGCAGAACTTGGTGACAAGGTACAGCTTGTAGGGGATGACTTATTTGTAACGAATACCAAACGTCTGTCAAAGGGTATTTCACTGGGCTGCGGCAATTCAATCCTGATTAAATTAAATCAGATTGGCTCTGTATCTGAAACTCTGGAAGCCATTAAAATGGCACACGAAGCCGGTTACACAGCGATTGCATCCCATCGTTCCGGTGAGACAGAGGATACCACGATTGCCGATCTGGCAGTGGCATTAAATACCTGCCAGATTAAGACCGGTGCGCCGTCACGTTCAGAGCGCGTTGCAAAGTACAACCAGCTTTTACGCATTGAAGAACAGCTTGGCAGTGCGGCAGTTTATCCGGGAATGGGTGCTTTTAAGGTAAAAAGATAAGCTTTTATAAAAGATATTTGCTTATGTAAAAATGAAGCGCAAAATTTACGTTGAGATTCTATGGCAATTCCGTTATGATGAAAGAAAAGTAAAGAAGGTATTATAATGAAAAATCATGAGACGGAATTAATAGAAAATGAAGAACTGTGCGATTTGTACCGTAAGAAGGCGGAAGAACTGGTTTCGCAGATGACAATTGAGGAACTGGCAGACCAAACGTTAAACAGCGCGCCACCGATTGAACGGCTGAATATCAAAGGATATGACTGGTGGAATGAGGGGCTGCACGGTGTGGCAAGAGCCGGTACGGCGACGGTTTTTCCGCAGGCAATCGGGCTTGCGGCAGCATTTGATGAAGATTTAATGGAGCAGGTTGCCGATGCCGTGTCTACGGAAGGACGTGCCAAATTTAATATGCAGCAAAAATACGGAGATGTCGGGCGCTACAAGGGATTGACCTTCTGGGCGCCTAATATCAATATTTTCCGGGACCCAAGGTGGGGACGTGGTCATGAAACTTACGGCGAAGACCCGTATCTGACAGCGCGGCTTGGAATCCGCTACATAAAGGGCTTGCAGGGACATGATGCACATTACTTAAAATCGGCGGCCTGTGTTAAGCATTTTGCGGTACATTCAGGTCCGGAGGGACTGCGGCACAGCTTTAACGCTGAGGTTACAAAAAAAGATTTGTATGAAACATATCTTTCCGCATTTCATGCCTGTATTAAAGAGGCAAAGCCCGAAGCAGTCATGGGCGCGTATAACCGCGTAAACGGCGAGCCGTGCTGTGGCAGTAAGACCCTGCTTACAGACATTTTGCGGAATGAGTGGCATTTTAAAGGACATGTTGTGTCGGACTGTTTCGCACTGCGCGATTTTTACCAGCACCACATGGTAACAAAAGATGCCGTGGAATCGGCGGCTCTTGCGATGAATAACGGCTGTGATTTAAACTGCGGACATATGTATCTGCACCTTTCGGAAGCGGTTTCGCGCGGTATGGTTTCGGAGAGCAGACTGCGGGCGGCGGTGACGAATCTGTATACCACCCGGCTGAAGCTGGGCATGGAACAGGATAAGGAGCTGCCGGACAATCCTTACGATAAAATTCCGTATTCTGTTGTAGATTCCGTAGAAATGCGTGAATTCAACGAAAGTGTGTCAGAGAAAACATTTGTTCTATTAAAAAATAACGGGATTCTGCCGCTGAATCGGGAAAAACTCCGGACAATCGCAGTGATTGGACCGAATGCAGACAGTAGGAGAGCGCTTGTCGGTAATTATGAAGGGACGGCATCGCGTTACATTACAATTTCCGAGGGCATACAGGATTATGTTGGGGATTCGGTCCGGGTGCTGGTGTCCGAGGGCTGTGATTTGTATAAAGAAAACTGGAAGAAGAACCGCATTGCCGAGGTGCGTGAAATGGCAGAAATGAGCGATGTTGTCATTCTGTGTCTGGGACTGGACGCAGGTATTGAAGGTGAACAAGGCGATGCGGGCAATGATTTTGCAAGCGGCGATAAGCCGGACTTAAAGCTTCCGGGAGAGCAGAACCAGATTCTTGAAGCGGCATTAGACAGTGGAAAACCTGTCGTTGTCCTACTGTTATCGGGCAGTGCGCTGGCGGTCAACACGGCACAGGAGCGTGCCGCGGCGGTCATGCAGTGTTGGTATCCGGGTGCTCAGGGCGGACGTGCGGCGGCAAGGATTTTATTTGGGGAAGTCAGCCCACAGGGACATCTGCCGGTTACATTTTATAAAAGCACGCAAGAACTGCCGGAATTTACGGATTATTCCATGAAAAACAGAACTTACCGCTATATGAAGCAGGAAGCATTGTATCCGTTTGGCTACGGACTTACTTATACTTCATTTTCGTATGATAATATGGAATGTGGCGCAGGCAGGCAGACGTTTCAGAAAATGAAAGCCGGAGAAAAAATACAGCTTCCGGTTTCGGTGCGTGTGTGCAATACCGGAAACTTTGACTGTGCCGAAACCGTTCAGGTTTATGTAAAGGCTTTGTGTGATGGCAGTCCGAATCCGCAGTTAAAGGGCTTTGGCAAAGTCTTTTTAAAGGCGGGGGAAGAAAAGCAGGTAACGGTCTGGTTATCAGAAGAGGCTTTTGAACTCTACGATGAAAATGGGCAGATCTATTTTACCGATGAGGGCTATACCGTTTATATTGGCGGAAGCCAGCCGGATACAAGAAGCCGGACATTGACAGGAACCGTTCCGCTCAGGCAGAATTTATGGTCGGAAGTGGTAAATAATACTTGAATTTATAGGAAATAACGTATTTGCAGCATTGCATATGTCTGTTTTTTGCGTTTATTAAGAGTTTTATGTGTTAAATTTGTTCACACGGTGGAATTCGTGCTGCAGGCATTTCGAATTCTGTTTTTGCCGCAGGACTGGCTGGAAACAGTCTACGGTATTTCCAGTGTTAAAAATGTCTGCGGAATGGAGCTTAGGTATGAAAAATTTACAAAAGTTGCAAATGATATTTCAAAGAATCTTACTGCAACGGTAAAAAAAGGAAAAGATGCAGTATATACACTGGCAGACGGCAGTGCCAATGTCAACTCGGCAGCTGCACAGATGGCTCAGATTGTAGAAGAATCTGTGAAGTCAACGGTAACGGTGATGGATAAGGTCAATGCGGCAACAGAAGAAGTTCATAGAAACAATGAACTTGCCGGACAGCTGGAGCAGGGATTTGATAATGTGAAAGACGCTGTTAATAAGGGAAATGCAGCAGTTGAAGAGGCGAAAAGCACTATAATGTCTGTTGAAAATACAGTTGGCGCTGCGCACAAGACGACCGGTGCACTGCTGACCGAAATGAAACATATTACAGATATTCTCGGGGAAATTAATTCCATTGCATCACAGACCAATCTGTTATCACTCAATGCTTCAATTGAAGCAGCAAGAGCAGGCGAACACGGAAAAGGATTTGCCGTGGTTGTAGATGAAATCCGTGCCTTATCAGAAGAAAGTGCAAAATCAGCAGGTAATATCCAGGATATATTAAAATGGCTTACCAATATGACAAAGCAGGTAGATGAAGAAATTACAGCCGGTACGAATGCAGCGGCAGAAAGCGTTACAACGATTAACGGTCTGCTCGGATATTTTGAAAATATCAATCATGCAACCAATGATGCGAGTAGTATTGTAAGTGAAGAATATGATATTATTGAAAATATTAAAGAAAGTTTTGAAATAAATAAATAAAAAGAATATAATTAAAATATAAAAAAACAGTTAAAGGGGTGTTGGTATTGAATAATCTGATTGAGTTTTTGAAGCAGGAAGGTGTTTCAGCACAGCTTGTAGAAGAAGTCCGGCATTATTCAGAAGAACATACTGTAGATGAAGCATTAAAAAAACGTATTCCTGTACCACATTTTCATTATTATGGCAATAAGGTATGGGAAGAGGCTCTTGCAGTGCTTCTGTGTGGCAGAAATCTTTTGCTGGCAGGAGAGAAGGCAACGGGAAAAAATGTGCTTGCACAGAATCTTGCAGCAGTTTTTGAACGTCCGGCATGGGATATTTCCTTCCATGTTAATATGGATGCGGCTGCGCTGATAGGTTCTGATACATTTCGCAATGGCAGGGTTACATTCAGACCCGGACCGGTGTATTGTTGTGCACAAAGCGGCGGCTTTGGGATTCTCGATGAAATCAATATGGCAAGGAATGAAGCACTTGCAGTCTTACATTCTGTACTTGATTTCAGACGTGTAATTGATGTTCCAGGATATGACAGGATAGAGGTTGCAGATGATACACGTTTTATTGCTACGATGAATTATAATTATGCAGGTACAAGGGAATTAAATGAGGCACTTGCCTCAAGATTTGTAGTTATACAGATGCCGCCACTGGCAAAGGAAGATCTTGAGAGACTGTTAAAGGATCAGTTCCCTTCACTGGTTACTAAGTATAACAAACAGTTTGCACTTTTATTTAATGAACTTCAGAA
>OJRL01001184.1_pt1 | contig 11014 bp, 7 predicted proteins | sample 1599191 | NCBI WGS metagenome assembly OJRL01 (sample SAMN03922537, study PRJEB24848) | human gut metagenome | isolation source: stool sample | host: Homo sapiens | place: Germany | collected 2010-05
GTATAGGTGTCCGACCATTTACCATACATGTCCACCACATATTTCGTCTGTTTCGATTCTATAATATATTGGCTATTATCATTCCAGTTCCAATATACCTCCTGTTTGTTACTTGTCACTTCATGATAATATACAGCACGGACTTTTACGCTGACCTGCTGTCCTGAATTCAATATGACATATGGCAGTCTTGCTGCATCTGATGTTATCATCTCATGTACGGTTCCGTCTGACGCATCCAAAAATAATCCCGGCATATTATAGACCTTGGTATTTCCATCGCAGACCACTTCATATCCAACCTTCATCATGTCTCCGGCTTTATTTTTCATTGTGGCCGTATCATTATTAACCGGATTCCAGCTTATTTTTACATAAGTTTTTTCAAAAGAAATCTCTTCATAAGCATTTGCATATACAACATATTTATATTTTTTCGATGCTGAATCATATACCGATTCATACGTTAATTGCTTATAAAAATGTCCATTATAACTATAATAAAGAACCTGTGTATCATTTTTTACTGCATACTCATCTATCCGCTTTTTGGCATTTTCCGATGAATCACTTACAGTAATTTCTGTAATTTCATCACCTTCTGTCACATAATGATACCCTGTCGCATCACATGACCGCAATGCTCTATACGTCTTACCATTGACTCTATACATTCCATATGCATCTTGATATTTATCTGTGTTGCCTTTCAGTATGGCTTCTGCCTTATTATACAGGTTTACAAATCCATCAATATCCGTACCGCTGCACTGACCATAATAGTTATTTTCATACTTGTATAATCCTACGGTCTTATCCCAAAAATTGCTCCTTTTTGTAATCTTAAAACCTGCAATTTCGTCTGTCGTACCTGCTGCAATCACTCCGTTCTGGAACCGATTCACATAAGCATATCTCAACTGCCGGCCAGACGCTGTTGTTATAATACTTCCGTCATCTTTTCCTCTTACATTGATTACCTTTGACGGTTTATCAATTGCAGCGAGTTCTTCCTCTTCAGTCTCTTCTTCGGTCTCTTCTTCTATTTCTTCTTCCGATTCTTCTTCCGTCTCTGTTTCCATCACTTCGGTATCATCAACAGCCTCCGTATCATTCACGTTTTCTGTCTCTTCTACAGTTTTCTCAGTTTCTGATGCCTCTGATGTTTCTGGAATTTCCGATGCCTCGCTGTTCTCTGTCTGCCCGCTGTTATTTTCTGCAGACTCACTGTCCGTTTCGCTTTCTTTCTCTGTCTGTTCTGTTGCTAAAGCTGCTTCCATCGCATCTTCTTCCTGTATCACAGCCTCTGTTACTGTCTGTACATCTGTCTGCGGCAATCCAGCAGCACCTACTGATGTCCAATCTCCGACCGTCAGCGTAAGCGCCATCGCAAATGCCGCCATACGTTTCCAACCCGTGAGTCTCTTTCTTTTCATAACTTTTCTCCTTCTGATTTATTGCACATTGTCACGCGCATTTTTTATGTTAATGTAACAGTTTATCCCCGTCAATCGTACTTTCGTACTTGAAAGCGCAAAAAAGCTTACATGCCCTTTTGACATGTAAGCTTCCTTTGATCTCACTTTTCCGTTCTTAACACTTTGTAACTTTTACATCTACCGGATGGTCGCCAAGTTCTACACTTAAGCTTAATTTGCCGCCAAGATTTGTCTTCATCTTTCCCGCATCTGCGCCATCGATCGTGATGTCGTACTCTGACTCATCCTCAAGTTCTACTGTGATCTGTGCATCTTCCGGTCCCTCTACCTGAAATGTCAGGCCTGTATCTGTTGCATTCAGATTCATGACAGCCGTTCCCGGAACAGATTCATATACGAACATGCCATTGCGCTCTAACTTGGTGATCTCGGAAAATGTCTTCACCTTGTAGATATCTCCCTGATGTTCGAAATTATCAAGTTTCGCCTTTGCACCTAATGTGTAATCCCCAAAACTGATCGTTCCATCTGCTTCTGAACGAATTAATTCGCTGATCGTTGCCATTTTTTCCTCCTGTGATAAAGTAGTTTTCTCTTTATCGTAAAATTTTGTGCCCTTATTATATAATATCCCCGTCACGATTTCCAGTGCTTTCCCGGATATTTCAGTAAAATTTTATTTTGTTTCGAACACGACTTTTTCTTTGTGGATCGTCACGACCACTTCCATATCTTTTTTCACTTTGCCGGACAGGATTTCTTCTGCCAGTTCATCCTCGATATCGTTCTGGATCTGACGGCGCAGCGGTCTTGCACCATATTTCGGATCATACGCTTCATCGACAATATGCTTTTTGACGCTGTCACGCACGGTAAGGTGGATTCCCATCTGTTTTTCACAGCGGTCTGTAAGTTCTTTTAACATCAGTGCAACGATCTGTTTCATATCGTCTTTGTTTAACGCTCTAAATACGATCGTCTCATCAATACGGTTTAAAAATTCCGGTTTAAAAATACGGCGTACTTCTTCCATCACGCTGTTTTTCATGCGGTCATAATTCTGTTTTTCATCATCCGAAACTGCAAATCCAAGTTTTTTCGGCTCAATGATCGCCTGTGCTCCGGCATTTGACGTCATAATAATGATCGTATTTTTGAAATCCACTTTGCGTCCCTGGGAATCCGTGATATGACCGTCGTCTAACACCTGCAGTAAAATATTAAATACATCCGGATGCGCCTTTTCGATCTCATCAAACAGGATCACCGAATACGGATTTCTGCGCACCTTTTCGCTGAGCTGTCCGCCCTCCTCATGGCCTACATATCCTGGCGGTGAACCAATCATCTTTGATACGCTGTGTTTCTCCATATATTCCGACATATCAACACGGATCATAGACTGTTCGCTGCCAAACACTGCCTCCGCAAGTGCCTTTGAGATCTCTGTTTTTCCGACACCGGTCGGGCCTAAGAACAGGAAAGAACCTATCGGGCGCTTCGGATCTTTTAATCCGACACGTCCTCTTCGCACAGCTTTTGCCACTGCACTCACCGCATCCTCCTGACCGATGACACGTTTGTGTAAGGTAGCCTCTAATTTTCTTAAGCGGGCAGCCTCCCCCTCGGCAATCTTTCTTACCGGGATCTTCGTCCATCCGGATACCACATCCGCAATATCGTCTTCTGTCACTTTTAACTTTTTACTGCGGCTGTCTTTCTTTGTCTTTGCCTGTATTTTGGCAAGATCCTCTTCACACGCTTCTTTTTCGTTCTTCTTCTGCTTTGCACCTTCCACATCACCATCGTGCAGAAATTCTAACATTTCCTCTTCTAACAGGTTGATGCGATGTCTTAATTCAACGACTTCCTCCGGTTTTCCACCCGCGCGCAAACGTACCTTTGCTGCAGCCTCATCCATCAGATCGATTGCTTTATCCGGCAGGAAACGGTCATTGATATAGCGCGCAGACAGGCGTACTGCTGCCGATACCGCATCATCCGTAATCTTTACCTGATGATGCTTTTCATACTGTTCCCGCAGTCCCTCTAAAATCTGCACTGCCTCCTCTTCCGACGGCTCTTCTACCGTAACCGGCTGGAATCTGCGCTCTAGCGCAGCATCTTTTTCAATATATTTGCGGTATTCATCGATTGTCGTTGCACCGATCAGCTGCAGTTCCCCACGCGCAAGTGCAGGTTTTAATATATTGGAAGCATCGATTGCTCCTTCCGCTCCGCCCGCTCCGATGATTGTATGCAGTTCATCGATGAAGAGCAGGATATTGCCGGCTGCCCGTACTTCCTGAAGTACCTTTTTAATGCGCTCCTCAAACTCACCGCGATATTTTGAGCCTGCCACGATTCCGGACATATCCAAAGATACCACCCGCTTTCCCGCAACGGTATCCGGAACCATTCCGGTTGTAATACGCTCCGCAATTCCCTCAACGATCGCAGTCTTTCCAACGCCCGGTTCACCGATCAGACATGGGTTATTCTTTGTCCTTCTGCTTAAGATCTGGATCACACGGCCGATCTCTTCCTGTCTGCCGACTAACGGATCTAATACTCCCTCTGCCGCCAATGCAGTCAGATCTCTGGAGTATTGATTTAATACCGGTGTATCCGATGCTGTTTTTTTCACCGGCTTACCATTCATGAAATCTTCTTTGTACAGGCTCGCATCTTCTCCCATTGCGATCAGGATATCCACATACATTTTCTGGATATTGACCGCTAAGGTATTTAAAAGGCGGGATGCCACACACTCTGTCTCTTTCATCATCGCGATCAGGATATGCTCCGTCCCGATCTCCTCTGCATGAAAACGCGCTGCCTCCCTTGCTGCCCCTTCTAACACCTGCAGTGCCCTCGGCGAATATTCCTTAGCCTCTGCCGTCAGCACCTGTGCATCCGGTGCAATGAGTTCCTCGATCAGCTGCATGACTTTGTCAAGTTCTACTCCATTATCATTTAATACCTGCGCAGCGACGCCCGTTCCTTCTTTTAAAAGTCCGATCAGGATATGCTCCGTTCCGATATAATGATGATGCAGTGATTTCGACATCTTTGAAGCCTGATCGATTGCTTTTTTTGCTTTTGATGTATATCGTATCTGCATAGTTTCTCCATTCTTTTTCTATTTATAAATCATTTAAATCGATGATCTCTAAATCATCTTCTTCCTCTTCTTCTCTCGGAATGTGTTTTTTCTCCGGAGTATGTTTCCGCTCCGGCTTTTCTTTTCTCTCCGGCCTTTGTTTCTCCTCCGGTTTTTCTTTTCTCTCCGTGCGCTGTTTTTCCTCCGGTTTTTCTTTTCTCTCCGGCCTTTGTTTCTCCTCCGGTTTTTCTTTTCTCTCCGGACGCTGTTTTTCTTCCGGTTTTTTTCTTTCTACCGGCAGGAAATCTTCGTCCTCTTCCCAGTCCTCATCGTCAAGATCGTCAGACATGCCACGTCCAAACAATCCCGCACGCACTTTATGGATCTTTGATACGCCGACTTCGTTCTCTGTATCGTTTTCTTCCACATCATCCGGCTCTTCTTCCACTTTTTCTTTTGGTTTTCTGCGGAAAAATCCTTTTCTCTGTGTTTCTTCCTCCTCCCAGTCAGCGTCTTCCGGATCATCTACTTCCAAATCATCTTCTTCCACGCCAGGATTCTCTTCTATATTATCATCTTCTTCCAGATCAGTATCATCTTCTGCGTCCTGATCCTTTCCCTGTTTTTCGGACTTCCAGTCCCAGTCATCCTCTTCCTCATCCCAGTCGTCACTCTTACGTCCTCTCAATAGAAGATTGATAATAATAACGACAAGTACTGCGATCACAAAAGCCATAATTCCCATCATATTTCTGGAAAAAGACTTTTCTTTTGCATATTGTTCAGAGAGATCATTGTATTCCTGCTGGAGATATTCCATATTAGAAACATCTTCCGCTTCTTCTGTTTCAAACTCTGCGTTCTGGTCTGCTGCCTGTCCATCTGTTCCATCCGCCGGCTGGTCTGTTGTCTGACCGTCTGTTCCATCCGCCGGCTGGTCTGTTGTCTGACTGTCTGTTCCGTCTGCCGGCTGGTCTGTTGTCTGACTGTCTGTTCCATCCGCCGGCTGATCCACTGTTCCGTCTGCTGTCTGTCCATCTTCTCTGGTCAGTGTGATCGTATACTGGGCGAGTGCTCCGTTCTGCGCCTTCACGACTACTTTTATCGTATTTGTACCGACCTGCAGATTGTCATTTCCTGTGATCGACTGCACCGTCGCAAATTCATTAACCGGTGTTGCCGTCACTGTAACGCTTGTGACATCATTCGGTACGGTAGCTGTATATTGTACTGTCTTTCCTGTAAAGTCCGGGGATAATGTTCCCGCAGAAAGTGATAACACTTCCAGCGAATTATCTGCGGAAAGTGTTGTCTGTGCAGCAGCCACCTGGATTCCGGCAGCCTTTATGTCTGCCGCAGGTTCTGTCGCAAGACATCCCATGCAGAAAAGTGCAGCTATGAATCTTACTTTTCTCTTCATTCGTTTCACACTCCCTCTATTGCCATCATTACTATGGAATTATATGAGATATTCGAAAATGCGTCAACCTCAAACTCCCTCATTGTCAAATTCCGGAATAAAACTCTCCTCCGCCGTCTCCCCCTCCTGGATAAAACCGTTTTCAATCCCTATATCGATTGCAAAATCAATAACCTCATCATATTCCCGATCCGTGATCTTACGGTTTAATTCCGGATATTTTTTCACGTTAGAGAGCGGTGTAAACTGGTGCATGATACTGATATATATTTGATTCTCATAGGTTTCATGCAGATATTTCAAAACTGCTTTGGAATCTTTCGTGCACCCCGGCAGGATCAGATGGCGCACGATCGTACCACGCTTCATCAGGGAATCCTCCCCGTTTTCAAAAACTGCCGCACCCGTCTGACGCACCATCTCCGCTATCACCGCCTTAGCCACAGCAGGGTAATCCGGCGCATGGGAATATTTTGCACTCAAAGCGGTATCAAAATACTTAAAATCCGGAAGATAGATATCCACAATTCCTTCTAAAGAACGGATCGTATCCACATTTTCATAGCTGCTGGTGTTATAAACGATGGGAATCTTTAAATTCTGATTTCTTGCAAGCTCTACCGCTTTTATGATCTGTGGTACAAACTGCCCCGGTGTCACAAGGTTGATATTATTTGCACCCTTTTCCTGGAGTTCCAGAAAAATTTCGCCAAGCCGCTCCGTACTTATCACCTTACCAGCTGTGCCATTTGCAATATTTTCATTCTGGCAGAACACACAGTGCAGTGCACAGCCGGAAAAAAAGACCGCACCGGAACCCATCTCCCCGGAAATACAGGGTTCTTCCCAGAAGTGCAGTGCCGCACGCGCCACCTTAATCTCTGTGGTCTGTCCGCAGATGCCGCGCTCACCGGATTTTCGGTCCACAGCGCACATTCTAGGACACAATGTACATATTTTCATGGTATACCATCACTCTTTCTATTTAATTTAATGATTGCGCAACCGTGCCTTTTTTTGTATGATAGACATTGCAAAAAGAAGATCAAACACAAAGGAGTTTTCTTATGAGTCCAAAAAACTGTATGGTAGCACAGTCAGGCGGCCCTACTGTTGCGATCAATGCCAGCCTTGCCGGTGTGATCGACGGTGTAATGCGTTCTGACATGTATGACACGGTTTATGGTTCCTTAAACGGAATCACAGGTATTTTAAACAACGATCTGACGAATCTTTCTGAATTAATGCAGCAGAATTCGGAATATCTCGACCGCTTAAAGGTCACTCCGGCAATGTATCTTGGCTCCTGCCGTTACAAACTGCCAAATTATTTAGATGATGATTCTTCCTATGTATTCATTTTCAAACAGTTTGAAACTTACCATATTGATGCTTTCTTTTATATCGGCGGCAACGATTCTATGGACACCGTCTTAAAGCTCTCCGAATATGGCAAAAAAATCGGCAGTCCGGTGCGTATTGTCGGTATTCCAAAGACCATCGACAATGATCTCTGTGAGACAGACCATACACCAGGATTCGGTTCTGCCGCAAAATATATCGCATCTTCTCTTTTAGAAATCGCACATGACACATTTATCTATGCAGTCAAAAGTGTGACGATCGTGGAAATCATGGGACGTGATGCCGGATGGCTGACCGCTGCTTCTGCACTGGCAAGAAACGGTTATAATACAGCACCACATCTGATCTATCTCCCGGAGGTTCCATTTGACAAAGAGGACTTTTTACTGGATGTAAAGCGTATGCTTTTCGAGCGCAATAACGTGATCGTTGCCGTATCCGAAGGTATCCGCGATGCTTCCGGCAACTATATCAGTGCTTCCGAAAGTTCTGTTGACACCTTTGGTCACAGCCAGTTAAGCGGAGCCGGAAAAACACTTGAATTTTTAGTCAAAGAAAAACTAGGCGTTAAAGTCCGTTCCGTGGAAGTCAACGTATTACAGCGCTGCGCTGCACACCTTGCTTCAAAGACTGATCTTGATGAGGCTTTTACTCTCGGTCAGAAAGCGGTTGCTCTCTCCGAGGAAGGTGTTACCGCTTCCATGGTAACAATGCGCCGTATCTCCGATGCTCCGTACGAAATCGCCTATGAGCATGCCGAGATCCGCCACATTGCAAATGAGGCAAAATCAATTCCGAGAGAATGGATCAACGATGCAGGCAATGATGTCACACAGCCACTGATCGATTACCTTTCACCTCTCATACTCGGTGAAGTTCCAGTAAAATACGAAAGCGGTATCCCTGTCTATATGGATGTCAGTCATTTAGCAAAACATCAATAAATTTACCGATCTCAACCCACGCTCTTTTAGATTCCGGCAGCATTTTTGCTGCCATCTGAAAGATGTGGAACATTCCTTCATAAATACTGATTCTTACTTTTACTCCCTGTTCTCTGGCTTTTGCAGCCACATCCACAGAATCCGAGAGCAGCATCTCATAGGAACCAACCTGTATCAGCATCGGCGGAAATCCCCTGAAATCCCCATATAAAGGCGAAATATAAGCATTATACGGGTCGTTATCCCCAATATAATCTTTATTATAAATAAGGCTGTCCCTTGTTTTTCCAAATAACGGGTCGCGCTCAAAGTTTGTCTCGTAAGATTCCCCGCTCGCCGCAAGGTCTGTCCACGGTGACATGGCTACGATCCCACACGGAAGCTGCTTTCCGTGATCTTTCAGATAATGGCATAATGCCATCGCAAGACCGCCTCCTGCGGAATCTCCTGCGATGATGATCTGCTCGGAAAACCACCCCTGTTCCAACAGATAACAGTATGCGGCATAGGCATCTTCTAAAGCCGCCGGATACGGATGTTCCGGTGCCACACGGTAATCGGGTGTCAGAACACTCATTCCATGGCTGACTTCACAGTAAAGTCCGGCAAACATACGGTATGCATTCCGCATCGCTCCGACATATCCGCCCCCGTGAAGCTGTAAGATTACTTTTTCCGTATTCGGATTTTCTTTTGCCTGTAAATACTCCATGGAGAAATTATCCATCTCGATCACATCTAATGAAAAACAGTCCGGACATTTCCACGGCGGCTCCGAATCCCCGATTTTTTTCCTCAGTTCTCCATTTTTTATCTTTTTCCCAATCAGGTGATCATTTGTCACATGGGCGATCAAGTCCCTCATGACTCTTCCCCTGATGCTCGCTTCGCTCTCTCTCATCCGATTGCTCCTGTTTTTTTTATTCTAAATATAACTCAGCGGACATGAAATCTTCGTTTCAGTTCCACCCTTGCCCTGCGGTCTCCGATGATCAGTGTTCCAAGAAACAGAAACAGGGAAAACGCAAATGCGATCAGTGCAAAAAGCTGTGCCGTCACGATACCGGTAAAAATCAGTATTACCGGAACAATGCTGCATAAGATCATAAAAATCTGCCACATCATATAGCTCTGCCAGTTTCTGCGGTTTACGATCATACAGATGATAATACCAACATCGACTAAAATGATCGCCGACGGCAATGCATAATTGACAGACCATCCGCGGTAGCCGACCAGAAAATCGATTGCGATCACGATCAGTATCGCCATCAGCGTGAGTACCGTGATTTTGGCGCGGTAACCTGTCTTTCCAAGAATTGCAAAACGGATCAGCATATATCCGTAAAAGAATCCAAGCCCCGTGATCGCACTCCATGCAATCTGTGACTCGGTGACCACATTGATATAAATGAGCAGCACCTCAACCAAAAGTGCACAAAACAGATAGATTTTACTGATCATTGTCATTTTCCGGGTGTACACTCTCACATCCGGGTACATATTCTCCACTTCACCTGTGTATTCTAACACGGATCCGCAGAGTGGACAGCGCTCTGTTTCATCTGATATCTCCACATTACAATTTCTGCATTTACTCATAATTTACTCCATTACTCTTTATTTCTACCGCAATCCCGTCCGAGGCTATTTTCCGGAAAAATCCACGCTGCACAGACGCATCGACAAGATCATAACTGAAACTGAATACAAGTGTATCCCCGTAAGAGCAGATCGTTCCTTTCAGATGCTGCCCCTTTGACATGGCAAGAAATGCATGAAACATTTCCACATAAGGGCGGTACTCTTCTGTCACGGAAATATTGCCGATATTTGTGATCGTCGCAGTATTGGCAAGTGCAGAAGTTGTATATACATACTTCATTGCAAGGTTTTTCAGGAAAAGCGGCACAACTCTTGCAATCAGCAGTTTTTCATTGGAAACGTTATAGGAAAACAGCTTTTCAAGATTTTCCCGGTTGATCTGGCTTCGCAGGCTTTCCTTCACGATTGCAGCCACCTCTGCAAACGTATAGGTCTCTTTGGTCGGATGAAATTCTGCGGACACCATGACAAAAAAGTTTTTCGTGGTAATAGAATTAAAATACGGCCGCAGATTAACCGGCACCGCAACACGGATCGGACACTTTGACGGCATGCCGTGCAGACATTCTGTATAAACGCTCCAGATGTACACACTTACCAGATATTCGTTGATACTGATTCCCATCGCATGACAGACCCTTTTCAACTCCGGTATTTTCATATAACCGTGCATCACGCCGAACTCGCCCGGTCTTAACTTTTCTCCACGGATCAGATATGCCTTTTTTGTCTGGTATCCTTTTGCGGAACTTTTTTTGTAATTTTTTAAGAAACTGTCTTCCCGGTTCAAAGACGTATCAACACTTAATGAATCTCCCAGTTTTTCCTGCAGGTCTTTATGTGCCAGACGCAGATACTGGTAAGTCAGCTCTTTTAAGAAATTGATTCCTCCCATTCCATCCGTCAAAACATGGAATACTTCCAGATTGATCCTGCATTTATAATAGGTCACACGGAACATATAACTGCGGTTTTTATTCTGCTGGATATATCTGCATGGAAAATTGTTCTCCATGCGAACCTTTGGCGCCGCTTTTCCGTTTTCCTCAAAATAATACCAGAACACCCCCTGCCGCAGTCTTAAGTTAAACCCGTCAAACTTCGGAAGCACCATATCAAGTGCCCTCTGCAGTAATTC
>OJRL01001187.1_pt1 | contig 11007 bp, 8 predicted proteins | sample 1599191 | NCBI WGS metagenome assembly OJRL01 (sample SAMN03922537, study PRJEB24848) | human gut metagenome | isolation source: stool sample | host: Homo sapiens | place: Germany | collected 2010-05
TATAAGAGACAGAATGAAGATGCTGACTATGCCTGTAACGGTGGCAACAAGAATGCCGCTTATAATTACCGGCAGGTTTTCTTTTATAATGCGCCTGTTGTTGTACAGCGGCAGGGCCAGTGCCACGGTGGCAGGGCCGAGCAGAAAGTTGATAAAGCCTGCGCCTGTTTCGTAGTCCTCGTAAGTAATATACGGCTCCTGAAAATAAATAAAGGCAATTATCATCGGGCACGCCAACACAAACGGTGGAATAATGCTCAGTTCAAACTTATCTACAATAATTTCGCATATTACATAAACAACTATGGTAAGAGCAATGCCAAACAGCGGCGATTGGATGAAAGCTTCTGGTAAAAAAGTCATTTTCCGGCACCGCCTTTACTTTTCAGCATAAAGTTTAAAAACACAGCCGTTACAATCAGTATCATAAAACTGCTTATAATAACGGTAGCCACAATAGCGGTGCTTTCTGCAAGAATAACGTCCAAATACAGCAAAATGCTTACGCCTGCCGGTAAAAAGAGCATGCCCATTTTTTCTATTAAAATATTGCAGACATCTTCAATGGTACGCACCCTTATAACGCCGCTGAGCAAAAGTACCAGCAGCAGAATCATTGCCAGCAGCGCAGGCGGAAATTTAATGCCGCATAAATTAAGCGCAACCGTACTGACGCCCTGCAAAAAAAGTAGTACAGCAGTTCCTTTCAAAATTGATGATGGTGTCATAATTTTCTTTCCCCTCTCAAAAAATAAAGTAATGTGTATATTTTGCTTCCGCAGCGTCAATTTGTCAAGTTAAAATAACGAAAAAATTTATCAAAAAAACACACAAAAAATATTTGACTTTTTGACTTTTGTTGCTATAATATAAAACAGGAGCAGAAAAATGCCCCTGTTGATAAATATGCTGTTAACGCACAGCAAGGTAAATTATTAAAAGTAAAATAATTGCCAAAAGCGTAACGGCACTCATGCCGATATATTCAAAACGGTACATGGATACTTCTTCGTTAAGAAGATTGTAGCTGCGCTGAATGACAAGCATTTTGTTTTCAATGTTGTCTTTCCAAACCGAAGCACGCAGAAGGTCGAGATAGCGCGTGTAAATGCGCGCGTAGAAAATATCTTCCGTAACCTGCAAAGCATTGTTGATATTGCTTGTCAGCGTGCTTACATCGGCCATCAGTTCCATCAGCCTGCCGCGTATTTTGCGGTAGCTTGTCTGGCGGCTGCCGGTGCTGCCTTTTTCGGCGGCTTCCAGCTCGTCGTAAGTGCGGTCAATGGCTTCGTTAAGCGCATTGTCGTAGTAGCGCAGTTCCAGAAACTGGGCGTTGGCAAATTCCAGAAGGTCGGGAACGTCAAGGCTGCCGCTGGGGTCATACACAACGGCGGAATCCCACGCAAGGTAGCATACGTCGTCGGCGTAAGTAAAACGGTTGGCCAGTGTTTCAGCGCGGGTTTCCGGGCTTACAGGCGTGCGGTCTTTCAAAAGCAGCGGCACAATATCCCAGTTTTCGGGCACTTTGTCCTGAAAATAATAAACTACAAAATCTTCGTCAAAGTCGGAAACGCGCTCATTACTGCACGCCGGGCGAATGGTTTCCAAAACGGCGTCAAGGTAAGAGCGGATCTCATCTTCCGGCATGTTTTCGCTGACGATAGACATATCCATGTATTCATCAAAAGTTACATCATCTTCAAAATGAATACGCAGAATAAGGCTGATAACGCCTAAATCAAAAATGCGGGCTTTAACTTCGGTAAGATAAGTACCGTTGCCCAGCTTCATATCATGGGAACCAAGCTCAACAAGAACCGGTGGGTCCTTAAAAGTAATAGACTTGGTAGATATACGGTCCAGGCGGAGCCTGGAAGCGATTTTGTTGCGGCTGGTCCAAAGGGCCTGCACCAAATCAAGGTCAATTTCGTCGGCAACGTCAAAAAGACGGTATACAATCATGGATGTATTCATAAAATATCCTCCGTGAAAAAAGCATTTACTTGCATATTCGCCGCCGGAAGCGGTTTCCCTGCGTATTTAACATAAAAATTTATGTAAAATATTTTACTGTTTATACAGTTTGAAGGAGGTTAGCGCTATGAATGAACGCTACAGTGAAGAAGTAAAAAGCATATTGGAAGCTGCTCAGCAGCAGGCTGTTATAAATTATAACCAGGAACTGACCTGCGCCCATCTGTTAGTTGCGCTGGCCGGAAGTGAAGGATTTTTCCCGTTCCTGCTTAAAAATGCCGGCGCTGATGCCGGTACCTTTACTGCGGAGGCCAAACGCCTTGTGCAGAAAATACCTTCCGTAAAAGGGCAGGACAGAGGGCTTATGATGAGTACCGGCGCTGCCCGCGTGCTGGCTATTGCAGCGCAGAACGCAGGGCAGGGCGAAGTTAACATCTGCCATTTGGTTGGTGCCCTTGCCAGTGACGGCGACAGCGACGTTACCGCGCTCTTGAACAAATACGGCATTACCAAAAACAAGGCCGAAGGGCTGTATATGGCTTACACCAATAGTGCCGAAGGCGACGAAAAGAAACAGACGCTTGAAAAGTACGGGCAGGATTTAACTGCCAAGGCCAAAGAAGGCAAGCTCGACCCCGTTATCGGCAGAGATGAAGAAATCCGACGCGTGGTTGAAATTCTTTCGCGCCGCAAAAAGAACAACCCTGTTTTGATTGGTGAGCCGGGCGTTGGCAAAACCGCTATTGTAGAAGGGCTTGCCCGCCGCATTGTGGCAGGCGACGTTCCGGAAAGCCTTAAAAATAAAACTCTGTACGCGCTTGACCTGGCAGCACTTGTTGCCGGTGCCAAATACCGCGGCGAGTTTGAAGAACGCCTTAAAAAAGTTTTAAAACTGGTATCCGAATCCGGCGGGCAGATTATTATGTTTATTGATGAACTGCATACCGTTGTTGGTGCCGGTGCTGCTGAAGGAGCCATGGACGCAGGCAATATTTTAAAACCGATGCTTGCCCGCGGCGAGCTGCGCTGCATTGGTGCAACCACGCTGAACGAATACCGCAAATATATCGAAAAAGACAGCGCTCTGGAACGCCGCTTCCAGCCCGTTATGGTTAAAGAGCCGGATGTTGAAGATACCATCTCTATTCTGCGCGGCTTAAAAGAACGCTACGAAGTGCACCACGGCGTGCGCATTAAAGACGCCGCCCTTGTTGCAGCGGCTGTGTTAAGCAACCGTTATATTAATGACCGCTTTTTGCCGGATAAGGCAATAGACCTTGTGGACGAAGCCGCAGCGCGCCTACGTACCGAAATCGACAGCCTGCCTGCCGAGCTTGACGAAAGCAAACGCCGCATTTTGCAGCTGGAAATTGAAGCACAGGCTTTGAAAAAAGAAGACGATGAGCAGAGCAAAGACCGCCTTGTCAAAATCGAAGAAGAACTGGCAGAGCTTAAAAAATCCAACGACGAGCTTGTTAAACGCTGGGAAGCACAAAAAGCTGCCATCAGCCGTGTGCGCGAAGTTAAAAAGGAAATTGACGCCGTTAAGCACGACATGGAAACCGCAGAACGCAGCTACGATTTGAACAAACTGGCAGAACTTAAATACGGCCGCCTGCCGGAGCTGCAAAAAGAACTGGCGCGCCTTGCCAAAGGTGATGCCGAAGACAAAGACGGCGTACTTTTAAAAGAAGAAGTTGACGAAGAGGACATTGCCAAAGTTGTAAGCACCTGGACGGGTATCCCGGTTGCACGCTTAAACGGCGGCGAACGCGAAAAACTCATTCATCTGGAAGAACGCCTGCACCAGCGTGTTGTCGGTCAGGACGAAGCGGTTAAAGCCGTCAGCGAAGCTGTTATCCGTGCACGCGCAGGCATTAAAGACCCCAACCGCCCGATTGGCTCGTTCATCTTCCTTGGGCCTACCGGCGTAGGTAAAACGGAACTTGCCAAAGCACTGGCAGAAATTTTGTTTGACGATGAACGCAACATGATTCGTATTGATATGAGCGAATACATGGAGAAGCATACCGTTTCGCGCTTAATCGGTGCGCCTCCGGGCTATGTTGGCTATGATGAAGGCGGCCAGCTTACAGAAGCAGTGCGCCGCCGTCCGTACAGCGTAATTTTGCTGGACGAAATTGAAAAAGCCCATGCCGATGTATTTAACGTACTTTTGCAGGTGCTTGACGACGGCCGCCTGACTGACGGGCAGGGACGCATTGTCGATTTTAAAAACACGCTGATTATTATGACCAGCAACCTCGGTTCTGCCGAAATTATGCAGAAAAAAGGCGAAGTAACACGCGAAGAAGTACAGAGCATGCTGATGCGTTTCTTCCGCCCGGAATTTTTGAACCGTGTTGACGATATTGTAGTATTTAAGGCTTTGCAGGAAGAACAGATTAAAGATATTGTTAAACTCATCCTTAAAGAGCTCAGCGACAGGCTGCAAAAACAGCTTGATATGACGCTTACCGCCAGCGACGAAGCCGTGGCATACCTTGCCAGCGCAGGCTTTGACCCTGCTTTTGGCGCGCGCCCGCTGAAACGCCTTATTGTACATACCGTTGAAAATATCCTCGGCAAGAAAATTGTTGCCGGTGAAATCGGCAGCGGCACAAAAGTAAAAGTTGTGCTGCGTGGCGGCAATATCGAAGTTGAGCAGGAGTAAACAACTATAAAAAATAAATAACAGCAAAAAGTCCTGTTTTAGTGATGTATTCATTAAAACAGGACATTTTTTATAAGGATATGATGATATAATATAAGTATAGGATTTGTAAACGGAAGGAGCGGAAGTATATGGGTAAAAAAGTTTTAATTATCGGCGGCGTGGCTGCAGGAATGAAAACTGCTTCGCGCCTGCGCCGCAGGGATAAAGATGCGGAAATTACGGTTATTGAACGCGGAGAACTTGTAAGTTACGGTGCGTGCGGTTTTCCTTATTATATTGGTGACGAAGTTAAAAATTTTAATGAATTTACGCATACGCCGCAGGGCATTGCGCGCGATGTAGATTACTTTAAAAAAGTTAAGGGCATTGATGTTTTAACCGGGCACGAGGCGCAGAAGATTAACCGCGCGGCAAAAACGGTTACTGTGCTGAACAGGAAAAACAGCGAAGTTACAGAAATGCCTTATGATGTGCTGGTGCTTGGCACTGGCGCTACGCCGGTGCGCCTGCCGGTGCCGGGTGCTGATTTGGAAGGCATCCATAACTTCTGGTTTCCATGGGAAGTTTTAAAAGTTAAAGAAGAAATTGCCGCCCATAATGTTACGGATGTTGTTATAGTAGGCGCGGGCTTTATCGGCATGGAACTGGCGGAGGAGTTTAACAAAGTAGGCGTTAAGGTGAGCGTTGTGGAAATGCAGAACCGCATTCTGCCGCAGATGCTTGATTTGGAAATGGCAGAGCTTGCCGCAAAACCTGTTGCCGCTGCCGGTATAAATTTATATCTTGAAGAAAAAACAGTTGCGTTTGAAGGCGAAGGGCGTGTTGCCGCTGTTAAAACGGACAAGCGCACAATTCCGGCACAGATGGTAATTGTAGCCGTTGGCGTACGCCCGAATGTTGAACTGGCGCGCGAAGCAGGGCTTGCCATTGGCCCGAGCGGTGCTATTGCCGTTAACGAATATATGCAGACGAGCGACCCCTGCATTTATGCGGGCGGCGACTGTGCGGAAAATACTCACCGCGTAAGCGGGGCTAAAATTTTTGCGCCTATGGGCAGCACTGCCAACAAGCACGGACGCATTATTGCCGATAATATTTGCGGCGATATGGTAAAATACCCCGGCGTTTTGGGCACGGGGCTGTGCCGTATGCCGGGAGTGGAAGCAGGCAGCACGGGCCTTAACGAAAAAACTGCTGCAGCGGCAGGAATTGATTTTGAATCCGTAATTGTTCCCGGCAATGACAGGCTTGCTTATATGCCGGGTGCGGGGCGTTTGGTGCTTAAGCTGTTTGCCGACAGGAAAACTCATAAGGTTATCGGCGTGCAGGCGGTAGGGCAAAGCGTTGATAAGCGCATCGACACGCTTGTTGCTGCTATCAGCATGGGCGCAGCGCTTGAAGATTTGAGCGAGTTTGACATTGGCTATGCGCCGCCGTTTAACGGCCCGATTGATAATATTGCCACGGCTGCCAACGTGCTGCTGAATAAAATTGAAGGCAGGCTGCGCAGCATTAACCCGAAAGAATTTAAAGAACTGCGCAAAAGCGAAGCTTATACTTTGGTTGATGTGCGTACGCCCGGCGAATTTAAAAACTGCCATATAGCAGGCTGCTGCAATATTGTAAACCTGCCTTTGGATGAAGTGCGCAGCGAATGCTGCAAGGTTTTGCCCGATAAGGACGCACGGCTTGTATGCAGCTGCCAGATTGACCTGCGCGGCTACGAAGCCGAAACCATGCTGCGCGCCCAGGGTTATAAAAACGTGCAGAGCCTTGAAGGAAGCATGAGTGCCTGGCCCTATGAAACCGAAAAAAGCAAATAACAGCAAAAATGTGTAAATTTATTGACACAAAGGGCACAGATTGGTAAAATAAATTAATAATATTCTTTACGTAACGATGCCCGGAGAAATTGTAGTTGGTTGAACAGCACAATGAAACTTTTATGCCGGGCTTTATTTTTTATTGAAAGGCAGTGGGATAATGAAAGTTGCAATTATTATGGGCAGCAATTCTGACTGGCCGGTACTTGAACCGGCAGAAAAAACTTTAAAAAGTTTTGGCGTTGAAGTGGAAGTTGTAGTTGCTTCTGCACACCGCACTCCCGAAATGGTTCATGAGTTTGCGGCAGGCGCACGTGAACGCGGCGTTGAGGTAATTATTGCCGCAGCAGGTGCTGCAGCGCATCTTGGCGGTGTTATTGCAGCATTTACAACACTGCCGGTAATTGGCATACCCATTAATGCCACTCCCTTAAACGGTATGGATTCGTTACTGAGCTTTGTACAGATGCCTTCCGGTATTCCGGTTGCAACCATGGCAATTAACGGTGCCAAAAACGCAGCGTTGTTTGCCGTACAGATTCTGGCAACCAAATATCCGGAACTTGTTGAAAAGCTGGCCGAAGACCGTGAAAAGATGAAAGCAGAAGTAAAGGCCAAGGGTGAAAAACTGGCTGCACTGCGTGCATCCGAACAGTAATTGCGGCGGCAGAAAAGGAGCAGAGAATGTCTGGCATTGATTTTCAGGATGATAAAATGCATGAGGAGTGCGGCGTATTCGGCATTTATTCTCATAATGACGATGTGGCGCTGAATACTTACTGGGGCTTGTATGCTTTGCAGCACCGCGGACAGGAAAGCTGCGGCATTGTAGCTACCGACGGCACTCATATGGAAGGCAAAAAAGGCATGGGTCTTGTGGCCGATGTTTTTAAAGGCGGCGTTGACGGGCTGGAAGGGCATATTGCCATCGGGCATGTGCGTTATTCCACCACCGGTTCCAGCATGGAATACAACATTCAGCCGCTGCGTGTTTATTTTGACGGCGGCAACCTAGCGCTGGCGCACAACGGCAACCTTACCAACGCGGCGGAACTGCGCAAACGCCTGGCTCTGGAAGGCACGGTTTTCCAGACAACGGTTGATACGGAAGTTGTTGTAAGCCTTATTGCCCGCAGCCGTAAAAAAACTATTGAAGAACGTGTTGCCGAAGCGGCAAACACCATTAAAGGCGCTTTCGGCATTTTGGTTATGACGGACAACAAACTTATTGCCGTGCGTGACCAGTACGGCTTCCGTCCGCTGGCGATTGGCAAAATGGACGGCGGCTGGGTTGTGGCTTCCGAATCCTGTGCGTTTGACCTTGTGGGCGCCGAATTTGTACGCGACGTTGAACCGGGCGAAATGCTGGTATTTGAAAATGACCACGATGAGCCGAAAAGCAGCCGCTGGGCAGAAAACATGCCCGCCAAACGTGCGCACTGCGTATTTGAATATGTTTATTTTGCGCGTACCGACAGCGTTATCGACAAACAGTCTGTTTACCAGGCGCGTATCAATATGGGCAGGGAACTTGCCAAAGAAACAAAAGATATCAAGGCTGATATTGTAATTTCCGTTCCGGATTCCGGCACGGCAGCAGCAGTAGGGTACAGCCTGGAATCCGGCGTGCCGTTTATGGAAGGTTTAACCAAAAACCGCTATGTAGGCAGGACGTTTATTCAGCCTACCCAAAAACAGCGCCTTAACGCCGTAAGGCTTAAGCTTAACCCGGTGGAAAGCGTTATTAAGGGCAAATCCGTTGTTGTAGTTGACGACAGCATTGTGCGCGGCACAACCAGCGGCAAAATAGTAAAACTGTTAAAAGATGCCGGTGCGCGTGAGGTGCATATGTGCATCAGCTCCCCGCCGGTAACTGACCCGTGCTATTACGGCATTGATACCAGCGTGCGCAAGGAACTGATTGCTTCTACCCATACGGAAGAAGAAATACGCCAGTATATCGGCGCAGATTCGCTGCATTACATTTCTCTGGAAGGCCTGAAGCGTTCTTTGGACTGCATGGACCCAGAAGGAATGTGCTATGCCTGCTTTAATGCCCAATACCCGGATAATGCGGAAGAAACCCTGAGGCAGGGTTCTAAATATATTTTTGAAAACGAAGGCTGATACAGGAGGACGATGATGAGCGAAGAAACCAAGAAACAACTTACTTATGCAGACGCCGGTGTAAATATTGATGCCGGCAATGAAGCCGTTGAACTGATGAAAGCAAGTGTACAGGCCACTTACCGTCCCGAAGTTATCGGCGATATTGGTGGTTTTGGCGGTTTGTTTGCCTTAAACAGCGGCAAATACAAAGAACCAGTTCTGGTTAGCGGCACCGACGGTGTAGGCACCAAACTGAAACTGGCTTTTATGGCTGACAAACATGATACCATCGGCCAGGACGCCGTTGCCATGTGCGTAAACGATATTCTCGTGCAGGGCGCTGAACCGCTGTTTTTCCTCGATTATATCGCTATTGAAACTCTGGAAGCCAAAAAGGTTGCCCAGATTGTTAAGGGCGTTGCCAATGCCTGCAAAGAATCCGGCTGCGCACTGATTGGCGGCGAAACTGCCGAAATGAGCGATTTGTACGGCAAGGACGAATACGATATTGCAGGCTTCTGCGTAGGCGTGGTAGAAAAAAGCAAAATGATTACCGGCGAAAAAGTTAAACCGGGCGACGTGCTTTTGGGCCTGCCTTCTGCCGGTGTACATTCCAACGGCTTTACGCTGGTGCGCAAAATCTGCTTTGACGTAATGGGCTTTACCATGGATACCCCGGTTGAAGAATTCGGCACTACTTTGGGTGAAGAACTTCTGAAACCGACCCGCCTTTATCCGCGCGTATGCCTGCCGCTGATTGAAAAATTCAACCTGCACGGCATGGTACATATTACCGGCGGCGGTTTTTATGACAATATTCCGCGCATTTTGCCGGAAAACTGCGACGCAGACGTTAACGCAGGCGCATGGGAAGTTCCTGTTGTATTTAAAAAATTACAGGAATGGGGTAATGTTGACTGGCATGAAATGTACCGCACCTTTAACATGGGCGTAGGCATGGTGCTGGTAGTTGCTCCGGAAGAAGCTGACGCTGTACGCGAACACCTGAAAAATGCCGGTGAAACCTTCTACGAACTCGGTACTATTATAGAAGGCAGCGGCAAAGCTGTGCTGAAAGGCGGCGTTTTCGGTGAGTAAGCGCAAAATCGGCGTGCTTGTTAGCGGCAGGGGCAGCAATTTGCAGGCCCTGATGGATGAAATTGCCGCAGGTACGCTTAATGTTGAGATTACAGTTGTTATCAGCGATAAAAAGGACGCCTTTGCTTTGGAACGCGCAGAAAAAGCGTGTATTAAGGCTGTTGCCATTGACCGCAAAGAATGTGTTTCCAAAGAAGAATTTGAAAATAAAATTACCGGCGTACTGGAAGCAGCCGGTGCAGAACTTGTTGTGCTGGCAGGCTTTATGCGTATTTTAAGCCCGGAATTTGTAGGGCACTGGCACCATAAAATCGTTAATATCCACCCGGCGCTTCTGCCGAGTTTTCCCGGACTTGACGGGCAGGGCCAGGCGCTTAATTACGGCGTTAAAATTGCCGGCTGCACCGTACATTTTGTAGATGAAGGCACCGACAGCGGCCCGATTATTCTGCAAAAGGCAGTGCCCGTGCTTGACGATGACACGCATGACACGCTGGCAGACAGAATTTTGGAACAGGAACACAAAGCATTGCCCGAAGCCGTAAGGCTGTGGAGTGAGGGCAGGCTGCAAATAGAAGGAAGGCACGTAAAAGTGCTTCCGGTAGTGGGGTGAATGAAAATGAGAATAAAAAGAGCTCTTTTAAGCGTATCCGACAAAACCGGCATTGTTAAACTGGCACAGTTTCTGCATGATATCGGCGTGGAAATTATTTCTACCGGCGGTACCATGAAGGCTTTGCAGGACGCAGGCATTCCTGTAACTTATGTTAGTGACGTAACCGGTTTTCCGGAAATTATGGACGGCAGGGTAAAAACCCTGAACCCGAAGATTCATGGCGGCATTCTTGCTGTACGCAGCAACCCGGAACATGTAAAAGCCATGGAAGAACACGGCATTAAACCGATTGACCTTGTTGTTGTAAACCTCTACCCGTTCAGGGAAACCATTGCCAAACCCGGCGTAACCGAAGCCGAAGCCATTGAAAACATTGATATCGGCGGCCCGGCAATGGTAAGGGCGGCAGCCAAAAACTTCCGCGATGTTATTATTATTACCAACCCGGCACGTTACAGCAGCCTTATTGCAATGCTGCAGCAGCATGGCGATGCCGATATGAAAACCCGCAAAACTCTGGCCAAAGAAGCATTTACACATACTTCCGAATATGATGCGGCTATCAGCGCATATTTGACCAAACAGCTTGCCGAAGGCAAATAAGGAGAAGCATCATGCAGATATTACTTATTGGCAGCGGCGGACGTGAACATGCACTGGCATGGAAACTTGCGCAGAGCGGGCAGGTTGAAAAGATTTTTGCAGCGCCC
>OJRL01001195.1_pt1 | contig 10952 bp, 10 predicted proteins | sample 1599191 | NCBI WGS metagenome assembly OJRL01 (sample SAMN03922537, study PRJEB24848) | human gut metagenome | isolation source: stool sample | host: Homo sapiens | place: Germany | collected 2010-05
CGTCATAGTTTCACCTCGTTTCTTGGGGGTCTGGGGTACTCCCCAGCAAGCATTTCTGCCGGGAGTGGCTACACTCCCTATGCTTGCTCTGTAAGTTCTTCCCTAGACCGTACCCTCTACTAATACTACAATACGGAGGCTTGAAAATGGCAAAGAGGTGAATTGAATTTTGATGCAAAAGAAGATATAATTGGTTATAACAAACTCGGAGACCAAGTGGACTTAGGAGGAATACAATGTTCGATATGACAAAAGAAACAGGGGCATTTCATAATATATACAAAACAGGAATAGGAGCAGAAACAGAAAAAAGAATACTGCATGAAGGAAACGAGTCAGGCGAAGGAACGATGCGGCGTTTTGAGGTGGCTCCTGGCATTCAAATTACCTATAACGATTTGAAAATGGACTCCTGTTTCCGCCCCATCCGATTTGAAAAAGACTTTTTGCAGATCAATCATTGTCTTGAGGGCTGCTATGAATGTGAACTGGAAGGTGGCTCAGTCAGCTTTTTAGGCGAAGGCGATCTTTGCGTGGATTACCTCTCCAAAGATAGACAGGTGTTCCTTGGCTCCCGTATCCCTCTGAAAAAATACCGAGGCATCACCGTACTGCTGGAAATGGAAACTGCGCAGCAAACCTTGGATCAGGGCTTTCAACAAGCTCATATCAGTTTGGAACAGATAAAAGAACGCCTGTGTTCAGATGGACGTTCCCTTATCATCAAATCCAAGCACGAAATCGACCATATTTTCAGCGAGTTTTACTCGGTGGACGAGCGTATCCAGGTTCCGTACTTTTGGATCAAGGTCATCGAGTTACTGCTGTTTTTAAGTCTCCTGGATGGCAGCGCAGTTTGCCGACCGCAACAGTTTTCTGCGGACATCTCCAAACGGACACAGGAGATTTACCAGTACATTATAGAAAATCCCTTTACCAAAGATACCATTCAGGATCTGGCCTGTATGTTCGGACTGGCAGAGTCCAGCTTAAAAAGATGTTTCAAATCTATTGCCGGGACCTCCATCGGCACCTTTGTCAAGACGAAACGCATGGAGGCTGCTGCCGATATGTTGGTTTCAGAGCCGACTTTGAGCATTGGGGAGATTGGAAGTGTGGCGGGATATGAAAATCAAAGCAAGTTTTCTGCTGCATTCAAATCTGTTATGGGAGTGACCCCCCAGGCATATCGCCACAAATATTGCTGACCTGATTGGAGCAAAAACCGACCTGTTCGGTTATAGAATGTACTACCCTGGTATGCTATAATTGTTGATGTGCCAATGGTGAGTACGCTGTGAAGCAGCCGCTGAACCGCGGCTGCTTTTTTTAACCAATAGTTAGCACGGCCTAACCAAAGTCTGGAGGGATGTACTATGCGGATTGCGGGAGGAACCGCAAAAAGAATTACCAAACGCATCATCAATTTTATCCTTGTCATTTGGGGCGTCGTTACTCTTAGTTTCTGCCTGCAAGTTTTCACTGGAACCGATCCGGCAGAGATGATTGTCCGCAAGGTCAATGTCTTTGCAACTGATGAGCAGATTCAGGCTGTGCGGGAGGAACTGGGACTGGACGCCCCCTTTCTGGAACGCTACACCGACTACATAAAGGGCGTGCTGACCGGCGATCTTGGAACCGCAATCACAAACCGCCAGCCGGTCATCGAAAATATCAAAGATGCCCTTCCTGTAACTTGTATGCTGGTAGTTATGGCAATGGCTTGGGTCATCATCTTCACGGTATTGATAGCCGCCATCTCTGTCATACGAAAAGGCGGGATTTTCGATAATGTCATGCGGATTATCTGCATCATTGGGATCTGTGTGCCGAGCTTTTGGCTGGCGCTGATCCTGCTGACCGCCTTTGCGGTTCAAATCCCCATTTTCAGTGTGATCTCGGACGGCAGTTTCAAATCTTTGATTTTGCCATCGGCAGCAATGGCGTTCCCTATTATCTGTATTGCGGCCAGGGTGCTGCGGGCGGCAGTGCTGAATGAACTCAAAAGTGACTATGTGACCTATGCCAGAGCAAGAGGGTTTTCTAATGCACAAATCGTTTATGGCGAGGTGCTGAGAAATGCCCTCCCCGCAGCCATCACACTTTTCGCCCAATACTGTGCTGCTCTTTTTGGGACTTCGGCACTGGTAGAAAGCGTTTTCTCCATCCAGGGACTTGGCATTTACCTGACGAAGTCCTGCGAGAGTATGGACATCTATGGGATTTCCGGTTCCATCCTGATGTGCGGCGTGTTGTTTGTCCTGTTCAACACCCTGGCGGATTTGCTTTCGAGTGCTATCTGCCCTGCGTATAGGAGGAAAGCAGCATGAAACGAAAAGGACAAATCATTGTTGGATTGGCTCTGATCCTGATTTTTATTCTTATGGCTCTGGCGGCCCCGCTACTGGCCCCCAATGATCCAAATGCCACAGGTCTTGCGCTGAAAAATGCTCCGCCTTCTTCGGAGTACCCTCTTGGCTGTGACCAAATGGGCCGTTGCGAACTATCAAGACTTCTCTATGGAGCAAGGTACTCTATGGGGCTGACCATTCCGGTACTGATCGTACTGGCCGCCTTCGCTCTGTTCGTGGGATGCTATTCCAGTTATAAAGGCGGACTAGTAGATGAAGTCATACGGATACTTTGCGACATCCTCATGGCCTTTCCTCTCATCGTCATTGCGATGGCGTTGGTGTCGGCGGTGGATAATTCTGTGGCAAGTGTCATTATTGCCATCGGGATTTCTATGTTAGCGTGGTTTCTGCGGATGGTACGCTCCTATGCAAAGACTGAGTGCGGAAAGGAATACATTGAGGCGGCCCGGATCGCCGGTGCCTCCGGCCTTCGCATCGTCCTGCGCCACTTGATCCCCAATGTGTTCCCGCAGTTTGTGGTGTACTTCACCACCGGGATTGCCACGGCGATCATGTCAGTGTCCAGCTTTGCTTTCCTGGGCGTAGGGCTGATTGTCGGAACACCGGAATGGGGTGCAATGCTCAATGAGGCACGAAACAGTGTCTACTCAAATCCCGCGCTCCTGATTTATCCGGGCATCTGCCTCATCGTCTGCTGTGCAGGCTTCAACCTGCTGGGCGAGGGGCTGCGGGATGCCATTGGGAAGGAGGATGATATTCGTGTTGCTTGAGGTCAAAGACCTGAATATCTCTTTAGCCTCCGGGAAATGCGTGGCCGAACATATATCATTTCAGTTAGACCAGGGGGAAATGCTCTCCATCGTTGGCAGCTCCGGCGCGGGAAAGACCACTATCTGCAAAGCAATTATGGGACTGTTGGGGAACACTTACCGCGCTGATGGCGAAATCCTGTTCCAAGGGGAAGATTTGCTCGACCTGCCGGAACGAAAGCGACAGACCATCTATGGGAAAGAAATCTGCCTGATTATGCAGAACCCCATGACCGCCTTTAACCCATCCATCCGAGTAGGGCGTCAGATGGAAAAGACCTATTTGCTCCATCATGGAAAAACGCCGAGGCAGGAAATGCAGCGCCTGTTTGCCGCCATTTTGCAGAAGCTGGGGCTGGAAGATACCCAGCGGATTTTGAACAGTTATCCCTTCACACTGTCTGGCGGAATGCTCCAGCGGCTGATGATCGCGGCGGCGCTGATGTGCCAGCCCGCCCTTTTAGTAGCGGATGAAGCGACCACCGCCATTGATGCCTGCAACCGGATCGGGCTGATGCGGGAACTGAAAAGTTTTTGCAAGGATGGAATGTCTGTGCTGTTCGTGACCCATGACCTGCGCTCTGCCTCGGTGTCCGACCGCATTCTTGTGATGGATCGCGGACAGATTGTCGAACAGGGCAAGACAGAGCAGATACTAAACACCCCTAAAGAGGACTATACAAAATATCTGTTGAACGCCTGCCGGTTGGAAAGGAGGGAGATGTCTTGATTGAACTGAAAGAGGTTAGTTGTTCTTTTTCTGACGGCTTTGGCGGAAAAGGACTGTTTACTGCTGTGTCCCCATTGAGCGCCCATTTCAGTGACGGTGGCCGGTACGCAATCGTGGGGGAATCTGGTTCAGGCAAAACAACGCTGGCGCGGATGATTGCGGGATTGCAGCGGCCAAGCGGCGGTTCCGTGTTTGTAGATGGCGCACCTGTCTATGGGCGGAAACGAGCCGGGAAAGAACATTTCAGGAAGGTGCAGATTATTCAGCAGAACTCCGCATCTGCCCTGGACCCCAAGATCCCGGTGGGGAAATCCATCGAGGAACCGCTGCATTGCTTTTTCCACATGGAGAAAGAGAAACGGCGGGAACGCTGCCGGAACTTGATGGAGCTTTGCAATCTATCACGGGACTACTATACCCGTCTTCCATCAGAACTGTCCGGCGGAGAACAAAAGCGGGTGGCAATCGCCAGGGCACTGGCCGCTGAGCCGCAATGCCTGATCTTCGACGAGGCCACCAATGGATTTGACTTACCGCTGCGGAAGAAAATCATTGATGAAATTATAGACCTGCAACAGCAGCTTGGTTTTACGTTGATTTTCATAACCCACGACATGGAGTTGGCAGTGGTCGTGGCGGACGAGATTTTTGTCATGCGAAATTCTAATCTGGTAGAGCGTGCCGCGTTCTCCGGTGATTATTCTGTATTTCACGATCCATACAGCAGGATGCTCTTGGAGGCAAGCGGTTTAGTGAACACTTCAACAGACTGGAATGATAAAACGAAAGAAAGGATTGATTTGAAATGAAACTGAAACGAATTGCCGCTATGCTCACGGCGGCGGTCATGGCGGTATCTCTGGCCGCCTGCGGAGGCAACACCGGCACCAACACAGAGAGCAGCCAGAACCCGAAGGAGAACGCCGAGGCTCAGGCCGTACATCTGAACTTGGCGGAGAGCTGGGGCTTTGAGTATTTTTACACCATCCTCACCCCAGAGGTATCCTCCTCCAGTTACGACATTACCTACTATCTCACCAGCTTCTATGACACCCTGTTTGAGTACAATTCCGAGGGCGAGGTCGTGGGTGTGCTGGCCGAAGATTGGTCCATGAGCGAGGATGGAAAAACCTATACCTTCCAGATCAAGCAGGGCGTCAAGTTCTCTGATGGCTCTGACCTGACCGCCGAGGATGTGGCAAAGTCTATTTTGGCTGTTCCGGTCAACCTGGGCCAGTACAACGGCTCCTATGGCCGCCTGTCCACGATCATTGAGGATGCGGTAGCCACCGATGAGTACACGGTGGAGCTGCACCTGACCCAGCCCTACTACAACACCCTCCGGGAACTGTGCCTTGCTAACCCCTTCGGCATCGTATCCAGCGAGCAGTTCAATGAGGATCTGACTGCCAAGCAGGAGAGTTTCCGCAGCGCCACTTATGGAACCGGCCCCTATATGTACGCTGGGGACAATGACGGGCAGACATGGAACTTCGTCCGCAATCCCAATTACTGGGGAGAAGCACCTGAAGTAGATAGCTTCTCTATCAAGTACATCCCCGACAACGATGCCAAAATTTTAGCCATGCAGAATGGTGAGGTGGACTTCCTCTCCGGCATCAAGAATGTCTCTGCCGAGAGCTATGCTCAGATGGAGCAGACGGATGGATATGGCGCTCAAGTCGATGAAAAGTCTTTGCAGACTTACTATGTGGGCTATAACCTGAGCAGTGAGATTTTTGGCGACCAGGTGGTTCGTGAGGCCATTTCTTCCGCCATTGATAAGGATGCCGTAGTAGACAACATCTACGGTGGCCTGTTCGACAAGGCAGATACCTTCTTTTCTCGTGACCTGCCCTACTGTGATGTAGAGCAGACAGTGTACGGCTTTGATCTGGATCATGCCAATCAAATCTTGGATGAGGCTGGCTATGTAGATACCGATGGCGATGGCATTCGTGAGAAGGATGGAGTCAAACTGTCCGCCGCTTTCCTGTATCAAACCGGCACCGCCTCCGATGACAACATGGTTGTCTACATCTGCGACCAGGCCAGCAAAATCGGTATTGAGCTGACCCCGAAATCCGCACAAATGATGGATTGGTATGCCATGATCCAGAGCGGTGACTATGGCCTGACCATCTTCAAGACCCAGGGTGGCTACTATGACCCGGCTATGGTCATTACCAACATCAACCCGTCTACCTCTATGGACCCCATCCTCATGCAGATCGGGGCGTCCCAACCAGAGCTGGCGGCACTGGTAGACGAACTGGACTCTGCTACTGATGAGGCCCGTATTCAGGAAATTTACAACACCATCCTGACTACTATGGCAGACCAGTGCCTGACTACGCCGCTGATCTATACCCGGCAGCTTGCCATTTACAGCGATGCGGTAGCAAGTTATACCTTCCCCACCGATGCCAGCTTTACTTCCGTTCAGAACATCCACCTGAACTAAGCTATTTCAGGCAACTAACAAAAGGAGCAAGCCTTTAAGCGGGTTTGCTCCTTTTGCTTGACCTGATTGGAGCACAATATACCTTATAGGTCGTAGACGAAAGCGACCTAAAGCAGTAAACTAAAATCAAAAGATTAGCTGTAACTAATCGAAAATGATAAGGAGGTCTTGTATCTATGAAACAAAAATCCGGCGGGATTAAGCGGTTGATGGAGTTCACGGGAAAACATCGTGGGCTGCTCACTGTTTCCCGCATTCTATCCGGCATCAGTTCGGCCTTTATCCTTGGACCGTTCCTCTGCGTTTACTTTGCAGCGCGTGACTTGGTGGGCGTATTTGCCGGGACGCCGTTAGACACGAACAGTCTTGTTCGCTGGGGCCTGCTTGCTCTGGGGCTGGAGCTGATTGGTCTGCTCCTTTATTTCTCAGCATTGCTCTGCTCCCATGTCGTAGCGTTCCACACAGAGAAAAACCTGAAAATGGCGGCACTGAAACATCTCGCAAAAATGCCTATGGGATACTTTGACGCCAATCCCAGCGGAAAACTTCGGAAGATTATTGACGACAACAGTTTTCAGACTGAGACTTTCATCGCTCACCAGCTCCCCGACTTGGTGGGCGCGCAGGTCACGATGATCGTGAGTTTGGTGCTGATGCTGGTCTTTGACTGGCGTGTAGGTATCCCTCTCCTGCTGCTCTTTGGCATCGGTTTCTTCTTACAGGGGTCCCTCATGGGGAAGGACAGCATGAAATTCATGCAGACCTACCAGGACTCTTTGGAAACGATGAACCATGAGGCTGTGGAGTACATCCGGGGCATTTCGGTAGTCAAGGTGTTCGGACAGACAGTGCAATCTATCACCAAGTTTAACGACGCCATCAAATCCTACCGGAAGTTTGCTCTGGCTTACACGATGTCCTGCAAAAAGGGAATGGTGGCGTTTAACTCAGTCATCAATTCCAGCTTCCTGGTGCTGGTACCTACGGCGCTTATTATCGGGTTTGTTTCCAACGACCTGATCGGATTTATGCAAAGTTTTCTGTTCTATGTGATCTTCTCTCCTGCCTGTGCAGTCATGCTCAATAAGATCATGTATATGACCAGCTACAAAATGCAGGCGGAGGAGTCCATGCGCCGCATCGACATGATCCTGACTGCCGAACCGCAGGTGGAGACTTCTGCACCCAAACATCCCAAGACTTATGATGTGTCCTTTGAGAATGTGACCTTCGCATACGAAAATACGGACCATCCGGCGGTATCCCATTTGAGCTTCACGGCCAAGGCTGGGACAACTACCGCATTGGTCGGGCATTCCGGCTCCGGAAAAAGCACAACGGCCAGTCTGATTCCCCGCTTCTACGATGTGCAGCAGGGGGCAGTCAAGATCGGCGGTGTGGACATTCTGGAAATTCCTCATGCTGACTTGATGAAGATGGTTGCCTTTGTATTCCAGGACCCCAAATTGTTCAAGGACACCCTTCTGGAAAATATCCGGGCAGGCAGACCTTCCGCCACACGGGAGGAAGTCTTGCAGGCGGCGCGTCTGGCCCAGTGTGATGATATTTTGGAGAAGTTCCCGGATGGCCTCGATACCGTGGTGGGCAGTAAAGGTGTGTATCTTTCCGGCGGCGAAACACAGCGCATTGCGATTGCCCGCGCCATTTTGAAAGACGCCCCCATCGTGGTCTTAGATGAGGCCACCGCCTACGCTGACCCAGAGAACGAGCAGCAGATCCAGAAAGCCTTTGAAGGGCTGGTCAAGGGCAAGACGGTCATTATGATCGCACACCGGCTCTCCACCATCCAGGACGCTGACCTCATTCTGGTAATGAAGCAGGGTGAATTGGTGGAAAGCGGAACCCATGACGCGCTGGTGAAACAGGGCGGCGAATACGCCAAGATGTGGAGCAACTACACAAAGACTACCAAGTGGCACATCGGGAATGAGGTGAAAGTATGCTGAAACGGATGTTTGCCCTGAGCAATCAGGGATCAAGAGATTTGAATAAAGGAATTGCAGCCACTACGCTCAGCAATCTGTGCCTGATTGCCCCGGTCAGCCTGCTGGTCATGGTGATATGGGAACTGCTGAATGTGATTTCCGGGCAGGAAAGCAGTATGCGGGATCATGCGGCCTTGTTTATTTGCGGCACTGTGGTCATGTTTATCATTGTGTTTCTGACCCAATGGCTCCAGTACAACAAAACTTATACTGTGGCGTATAAGGAAAGTGCCAACCGCCGGATTGTCCTAGCGGAGAAACTGCGGAAACTTCCGCTGTCCTTCTTTGGCCAGCGCGATCTTTCTGACCTGACCACCACTATCATGGGGGACTGTACGGCTCTGGAGCGCGTATTTTCCAATGCGATCCCGCAACTCTTCGGAACGATTTTTATGTTTATTATAACAGCTATCGGCCTGCTGGTGCTTGACTGGCGGATGGGCCTTTGCATCGTAGTGCCGGTGCCTGTGGCAGCCTTGGTAGTCTTTGCGGCAAAGAAAGCCCAGTCCAATGCCGAGAGCGCCAACATGGATGCCAAGAGAGCTGCCTATGACGGTGTGCAGGAATACCTTGATACCATCCAGGAGCTGAAGTCCTGCTCCCGTGAAGAAGAATATCTGGAGGGCCTGGAAAAGAAGCTGGATTATGTGGTGAAGTGTTCCTTCCGCAACGAGATCGCTCCCGGTGCTGCTACGACCACGGCTCAATTTATCCTTCGGTTTGGCCTTGTGGCGGTCATGCTGGTGGGCGGTATTCTGGTGACGGCCGGCTCGTTGTCCATCCCCATGTTCATTCTGTTCCTGCTTTTTGCCGGACGCATTTATGACCCCTTCACCAGTTGCTTCATGCTGATGGCAGAAGTGTTCTCTGCCCTTGTCAGCGTCAAGCGTATGAAGCAGATCGATGCGACCCCGGAGCAGACTGGCACCAATGTCTGCAATAACAAGGGCTACGACATTGAGTTTAAGAATGTAGTATTTTCTTACAATGAGGAGCCGGTTTTGAAGGGCGTATCCTTTGTGGCAAAACAAGGTGAGGTCACGGCGCTGGTAGGCCCATCCGGCAGCGGCAAGTCTACCGCCTCCAAACTGGCGGCACGCTTTTGGGATGCGGACTCCGGAACCATTACCCTGGGCGGCGTGGATGTCAAAACGGTAGAACCAGAAACGCTATTCAAGAATTATGCCATTGTATTCCAAGATGTCATGCTCTTTGATGAGACTGTCATGGAGAATATCCGGCTGGGCCGGGGCGATGCCACTGATGAGGAAGTTATGGCTGCGGCCAGAGCTGCCCAATGCGAGGAATTTATCCAGCGTCTCCCTCAAGGGTATCAGACGAACATCGGGGAAAACGGCAGCGCCCTGTCCGGTGGTGAGCGTCAGCGCATTTCGATTGCCCGCGCCCTGTTGAAAAATGCTCCCATTGTCCTGCTTGATGAAGCAACTGCTTCTATGGATGCCGAGAGTGAAACACTGATACAGGATGCCTTGTCGGTACTGCTGAAGGATAAGACGGTCATGGTGATTGCCCATCGCATGAGGACAGTGGCAAATGCTGATAAGATCGTGGTTTTGGACGACGGCAAGGTCAGTGAGATGGGTACACCTGCTGAACTGATGAAAAAGAGCGGTCTATATGCACACCTTGTTGAATTACAGCAAGGAAAATAGAAAGGAAATCTTATGGAACAACACTGGAAGTTAAAAGATTTAGGTCTGACAATCGTATTTTCCGTCATTTACTTTGCTGTGGTTTTGGCAGCTACGATTATGGGCGGCATACACCCATTGCTCTATCTGTTTGTAACAGCTTTAATTGCTCTCGTGGCATGGATTCCATATATGTATGTTATGGCAAAAGTGCCGAAAGCAGGCGTGGTTCTCATTATGAACCTATTTGTAGCAATCGCTTTCGTGGCTTTTGGGGAGCTTGCGAATCTGTTGCTTGGGAGCTTGATTGTTTGTTCTATTTTAGCGGAAATCATTCGGAAATGGGCCGGATATAAGAATTACAAAGGTATCGTGATGAGTTATATCCTGCTTTCGTTAAGCAATATCGGTTCTCCGTTGTATGTATGGGTATTCTCTGACTATGCCATTTCAGAGGCATCCGAAGAAATGTCTGCAAATTATGCTGAGATATTATCAACCTTGACTTCTCCGTGGTTTATGGTTCTTGCTATTGCCGCAACCGTAGTTATCTCAATAATTGTCGGAGTTATTGCAAAAAAGGTTTACAACAAGCAGTTTGCAAATGCTGGGATTATGTGAGTGGGTGATAGAATGAAAATTCATGCGTCGGGCGAGGATGGATTTCTCCACCTGACCGACATAGGCCAGGAAGTGGCGAAAAAATCTATGAACGTCATCAATTCTTTACAGAGTAGCTCATCGCTGCCGCTGCTGACCGTGAAACGGCGGAACAGGACGCCCTGCCGGATGGAACATGTCATCAGCCAGGAGTCCTTCGAGCGTCTGCGCGATGCCTATAAACCCAAAAAGGAATGATCCGCCCGCATAGCAAACGGGTGAAACAGTAACGCGGCCGGGCACATCGAACCCGACC
>OJRL01001196.1_pt1 | contig 10941 bp, 8 predicted proteins | sample 1599191 | NCBI WGS metagenome assembly OJRL01 (sample SAMN03922537, study PRJEB24848) | human gut metagenome | isolation source: stool sample | host: Homo sapiens | place: Germany | collected 2010-05
GTACTGCCATTTGATAACGCGATTATTCATTTTATATAACAAATAACGCAATACATTTGAGCCAGCTTTGCCGTTCACAATTACTTCCCGACATTGATCTAGAAGTTCATATATTTTGATTGACTTAGCTTGTGAAGTAATATGACTTTTTATAAAATTGTAATAATCTTGGTCGCTACTTACAAGCTCGGTCAAAGGCATTTTGACAGTTGAGAGAAATCTCATCAGTTCTCTATATTCAATAGAGTTGGTGCTATGTTCCACGCGTGGCCCAAAGATTTCAGAAAGGTTATCCCATTCACAAGGCCGAATAGATACTTCATACCCATCTATTATTAGGATAGACATATCCTTGTCCAGAATATGAATTGTATCATTATAAATTGAAAACTTTATAGCGTAGTTATCCATGATTTCGTGACTAGTAAAAGCAATTACTCGATCAAACTTGCTAGTATTAGCCGTTGCTGCAGTAAATGTAACCTCATAATATATTCTTTGATTTATAAAGAAAGGTTTAATTTTCTGAACATAATAGCGATCATTGTATGTTACAGCATAACTAAATCTGCTTGGCGTCTCAATTCTTTCTGCAATTTTCGTGTAATAATCGGATAGTTCGGTATCAGTGTCCAAAGGAAAATCTTCTATATTCTCTAGCACGTCAAGATTGTATGCCTGTTTAAGATAGAGTTTTGTTTTAAATAGGTGTTCATAATATTTGAGCATAAGCCGCTCGGAGCCATCTTTGTCTACAGTGTAGTGCGATACAGACTTCTGGAGTAGCTCATGAAATCTATATAAAAAACGCAAATTTCCATGACGTTGCATATCTTTTAGAGCGGCAACATTGAGATTATAATCATTAGGATTAACATCAGCACCATTAGAAAATGCCTTGATTGCTACATATTCTACAAAATTGCGAATATGCCCCAATATGTTTTGGCTCAAAAGACCCCGCTCGGTTGCGCCAAAACGTGCAATGTTGTCACAAATCACGCCACTTGTGTCCAAAATAGCTTTGTCAATTCTTAGCAATATTATCATCTCCTTTTGCAGAAAATCAAAATTATAGTCACTATTATTTTACACCTTTATACTCGAGTCGTAAATCCGCCAAATTTCGAGTGTTTGTGTTTTAAAATAAATTCTTTGAACAGCCTAAAAAGAAAAGGAACCGGCGTGCCATTTCATTGCGAAATAACACGCCGGTTTTTTAGCAACCCTGTTTGTCAGCCGTTAAGTTAGTATGATTTTGATACTTCCTTATCGGTGTTCACCAAAGCGCGCAGGCCGCTTTTTGCGGGGGAATTCAGCCGATGCCGCCGTAGGCGATGCCCAGAATCCATACCGCCACGGTGAGGAATACATAGAACCGGGCGGTGATGCCGAAAAGGCGGCCGGGGGCCCGGGCCCGGCCCAGAGCCAGCTCGGCCCGGATGTCCTTCATACCCAGCACAAAGTAGATGCACACCGCCACCAGCAGCGCACCGAAGGGGGAGACGTAGATGGTGATGAGATCCATCCAGCCTCCCATGCCCGCCAGGGATTCCAGGAACAGGCCGGGGAGGAAGGCGGCCGCGCCCACCAGGAGGGTGGAAACGGTGCGGGACAGGCGGAAGGTGGAGGTGAGGGCCTCGCCGCAGGCCTCCAGCATGTTCATCAGGGAGGTGATGCCCGCAAAGAACACGGAGACGAAGAAGAGCAGGGCGAAGATGCGCCCGCCGGGCATCTGCTGGAAGATCTGGGGGAGGGTGACGAACATGAGCTGCGGCCCGCTGGTGGGGTCGATGCCGAAGGCAAACACCGCGGGCAGGATGGCGAAGCCCGCCAGCAGGGCGGCCAGGGTGTCCAGTACGGCGGTCATGCCCGCGTGGCGGAGGATGTTCTCGCCCTTTTTCATATAGCTGCCGTAGATGAGCATGCCCGCGCCGTTGATGGACAGGGAGAAGAAGGCCTGTCCCATGGCCATCACCCAGGTCTCCGGGTTGAGCAGATAGCTCCAGTCGGGCCGGAGCAGGTAGAGGTAGCCCTCCATGGCGCCGGGCAGGAAGGCCACCCGGACGGCGATGATGAGGAACAGGATGAAGAAGGCGGGCATCATGACCTTGCTGAGCTTCTCAATGCCGGAGGCCACGCCGAAGATCAGGATGGCGGCCGTCACCGCCACCGCCGCGAAGTGCCAGGGGATGGAGCCGAAGTCCACCGCCAGGGCGGAGAAGAAGCCCTGAGCGTCCCCGGCCAGGACGGAGCCGGTGAGGGAGCCTGCGGCGTACCGCAGCACCCAGCCCACCACCACCGAGTAGCCGATGGCGATGCCCAGCACCCCCAGCAGGGGGATGGCGCCCAGCACCCGGCCGCCCCGGCGGCCCCGCTGCCGGAGCACGTAGTCCAGCGAGCCCATGGCGCCGGTGCCGGTGAGGCGGCCCAGGGCGAACTCCCCCGACAGGCCCACATAGCTGAACAGGGCGACGAACAGGAAATAGGGGATCAGGAAGGCGCCGCCGCCGTACTGCCCCACCCGGTAGGGAAAGAGCCAGATGTTGGCCATGCCCACCGCGGAGCCCACCGCGGCCAGCACAAAGCCGATGGAGCTGGTAAACTTGCCGTCGGAACCGGATTTATGCATGATATTCCTCCTCATTGAGCTTGACCATGTGGATGTGGTCCTCCCACACGCCGTTGATGTTGAGATAGCGCCGGGCCAGCCCCTCCGGCCGGTAGCCCGCCTTCTCCGCCGCCCGCAGGGAGGCGGCGTTGCGGGGCATGACGTTGGCCTCCGCCCGGTGGAGCCCCAGCACCCGGAAGGCCCAGCCGGTGCCGTACCGGATGGCCTCGGAGCCGTAGCCCCGCCCCCAGAGGGCGGCGTCGATTTTGTAGGACACAAAGCAGGACTGGAAGGCCCCCCGGACGATCTCGTTGAAACCCAGCGCCCCGATGATTTTGCCCGGGTGCCGGGGCTGTACCAGCAGGAAGCGGAAGCTCCGCCCCGCCTCCGCCCAGCCCAGCTCCTCTGCCAGGCGCTCGGCCTGCCCCTCCTCGGTGAAGAAGTCCTCCGGCTGCACCGGGTCAAAGGGGGCGAAGGCCGCCCGGTTGCGGCGGTAAAAGGCGGCGGTCGGCCGGGCCAGGGCGGGGCCCACCGCCAGAAAGCCCAGCCGGGGGGAGCGGAACACAAAGCGGCGCATGGGATACCTCCTTCCAATCTGCCTGGAGAGGTATTATACCATACCGGAGACGCTTTTGCACTATAAAGTCAAAAAGATTTTGACCGGGGGCAATGCGGTTTTCACATGCAAAAGATTCCATTTCGGAAGGTTGACCTGGGGGGCAGTTTTCGTTACAATAGAGGTATTGAGACAAGAGCCGTCCACCCAGGGGCGGCTCCGCTATTGCCAAGGAGAAAACCATGCTGAACAGAGAAGAGGAACTGCGCTTCTGCAAAGCGCGGAGGGCGGCTATCGCCCTGGACTACCAGAACCTGAACCCGGAGCAGAGGAGGGCCGCACTGGCCACCGATGGGCCGCTGCTGCTGCTGGCGGGGGCGGGCAGCGGCAAGACCACCGTGCTCATTCACCGCATCGCCAACCTGATGAAGTATGGCCGCGGGTCGGACTGCGATGAGGCGCCCGCCTGGGCCGCCCCCGCAGACCTGGCCTTTCTGGAGGGCTACGTCCAGAACCCCGATCCCGCCCAAAAGGCGGAGCAGGAGCGGCTGTGCCGGGTAGACCCGGCGGTCCCCTGGTCCATCATCGCCATCACCTTCACCAACAAGGCCGCCGGGGAGCTGAAGGAGCGGCTGGAGCGGATGCTGGGCCCACGGGCCCGGGACATCTGGGCCTCCACCTTCCACTCCGCCTGTGTGCGCATCCTCCGGCGGGACATTGATAAGCTGGGGTTCCCCTCATCCTTCACCATCTATGACACTGACGATTCTCTCCGGGTGATGAAGGACTGCATCAAGGAGCTGGGCTTTGACGACAAACAGTTCCCGCCCCGGTCGGTGCTGGGCTATATTTCCCGGGCCAAGGACGCCATGAAGCTGGGGAAGGACTACCTCCAGGAGTGCGAGAAGGCGGGGGACTACCGGCTGGTGAAAATCGCCAAGGTCTACGCCGAGTATGAGCGCCGCCTCCGGGAGGCCAACGCCCTGGATTTCGACGACATCATCCTGGACACCGTCCGCCTGCTCCAGAATTTTGATGACGTTCGGGAGTATTACCAGAAAAAATTCCGCTATGTACTCATTGACGAGTACCAGGACACCAACAACCTCCAGTATCTGCTGGCCTCCACCCTGGCGGGGGGGTACGAGAACATCTGCGTGGTGGGCGACGACGACCAGTCCATCTACCGCTTCCGGGGGGCCACCATCGAGAACATCCTCTCCTTCGAGTCCCAGTACAAGGGGGCGCGGGTGATCCGGCTGGAGCAGAACTACCGCTCCACCAAAAACATCCTGGAGGCGTCCAACGCGGTCATCCGCAACAATGAGGGCCGCAAGGGCAAGGAGCTGTGGACGGAGCACGAGGCGGGGGACAAGGTTCACTGCTACACCGCCATGAACGAGCACGACGAGGCCCAGTTCGTGGCCGCCCAGATCCTGGCCGGCTTCTCCGCGGGCCGGGGCTGGCGGGATCACGCGGTGCTCTACCGCATGAACGCCCAGTCCAACCAGCTTGAGCAGGCCTTCAAGCGCAACGGCATCCCCTACCGCATCATCGGGGGCATCCGCTTCTTCGACCGGGCGGAGGTCAAGGACATGATGGCCTACCTCTGCGCCGTCAACAACCCCAACGACGATCTGCGCCTGTCCCGCATCATCAACAACCCTCCCCGGGGCATCGGGGCCACCACCGTGGAGCGGGCCCAGGCCATCGCCCAGGCGGAGGGCCGCTCCCTGTGGGACGTGGTGAGCCACGCCAGGGACTGGCCGGAGCTTCAGAAGGCCGCCCCCCGCCTGTCCCAGTTCGCCGAGCTGATGGCGGAGCTGCGGAAGCTCTCCGGCGAGATGGAGCTGCCCGACTTTTACGAGGAGCTGGTGCAGCGCACCGGCTACGCCGTCATGCTGGAGCAGAAGAACACCGTGGAGGACCGCACCCGGCTGGAGAACGTCCACGAGGTGCTCTCCTCCATCCAGAACTACCTGGAGAATGCGGTGGATGAGCCCTCCCTGGCGGGCTTCCTGGACGAGATCGCCCTCTATACCGACCTGGACAGCCACGATCCCAGCGAGGACTGCGTGGTGATGATGACCATGCACTCGGCCAAGGGCCTGGAGTTCCCGGTGGTCTTTGTGGTGGGCGTGGAGGAGGGCATCTTCCCCGGCATCCGCGCCATCGGCGAGGCCGAGGAGATGGAGGAGGAGCGCCGCCTGTGCTACGTGGCCATGACCCGGGCCAAGGAGAAGCTCTATATGACCTGCGCCTCCCAGCGCATGCTCTTCGGCCGCACCAACTCCAACCGGCCCTCCCGCTTTTTGGGGGAGATCCCGCCGGAGTATGTGGAGAAGTCGGGCCGCCTGCCCTACGCCGAGCGGGCCGAGCGGGAGGCCGAGCGCCCTGCCCGCCGCGCGCCGGTGCGCCGCACCTTCGACCGGGGCTTCTCCATGGGCTCCGCCGCCGCCCCGGCCTCTGCCGGCGCGCCCGCCCCCGACTGGAAGAGCCCTGCGGCTGGGCGGGCCCCCGCCGGTGGTGCCCTGCCCGGGTTCCGCATGGGCGACAGCGTCCAGCACAAGGCCTTCGGCCGGGGCCTCATCACCAAAGTCACCCCCATGGGGGGCGATGCCCTGGTGGAGATCGCCTTCGACAGCGTGGGCACCAAGAAGCTGATGCTCAAGTCCGCCTCCCAGTACATGAAGAAGGTCTGAGCCGCAGCCCCAGACCTATAAGGGCGGCCCTTGCGGCCGCCCGCCCCCTACAGCAGCTCGGTGAAGCTGGTGATATACCGGTCGCAGAACCCCCGCATTTCCGCCTCGTAGGAGGCGTAGAAGGGGTCAAACACCCCCACGGCCCGGATGCCCACGGCCTGGGCCGCCCGGCAGGCGCCGGGGGAGTCCTCGAAGAGGGTGCAGTCCCCGGCCTCGGCCCCCAGCAGGGCCAGGGAGCGGGTGAAGGCCTCCGGGTTGCGCTTCTCCAGGCCCAGCTCCTGCACAAAGATGATTTGCCGAAAGTACCCCTCCAGCCTGTGGCGGGCCAGGGCGGCCCGGCACAGCTCGGGTACGCAGGCGGTGAGAAGGGCCATGGGCTCCCCGGCCGCGGCGCACCGGGCCAGGAACGCCTCCGCACCCGGCTTCATGGGCACCTGGCGGGCGTAGGCGTCCCGAGCCATGTCCAGCCACTCGGCCATGATGGCTTCCGGCGTCATGTCCAGGCAGTAGTAGTCCTTGGTGAACTGGGCGGCGATGGGGAAGATGGAGTGGCCCACGGTGTCGCTGTATTCGCGGGTGGGGGTGAGCCCCCGGCGGGCCAGAAAGCCGTTGTCAATCTCCACCCATACGCCGTTGGAGTCCACCAGCGTGCCGTCAAAGTCGAATAAGTACATGCTCGAACCCTCGTTTCCCGGTGAATGTGTGTAAACCTGATTTTATCATAGTCAAAGGAGAGGTACAACCATGACCGAACACAAAGAGAGCAGCGTCCTGGCCCGCTTCGCCAGCCCGCTGCTGATCCTGGCCACCATCATCTGGGGCAGCTCCTTCGTGGTGATGAAGTCCAGCGTGGACGTGCTGCCCACCTTCTGGCTGCTGGCCATCCGCTTTTCTTTTGCGGCCCTGGTGCTGGCGGTGGTGTTCATCCGGCGGTGGAAGGTGCTGGATAAGCAGTACCTGATCGGCGGCACGGTGATGGGCTTCTGCCTGTTTCTGGCCTACACCTTCCAGACCTTCGGCCTGGAGCAGACCACCTCCGGCAAGAACGCCTTCTTTACCGCCGTCTACTGCGTCATCGTCCCCTTCCTGTACTGGTTCATCGCCAAGCGCCGCCCCGACCGGTTCAACCTGATTGCCGCCTTCCTGTGCATCGGGGGGATCGCCCTGGTGTCCATCACCGGGGACAACGCCTCCGCCTTCAACATGGGCGATGTGCTCACCCTCATCGGCGGCTTCTTCTTCGCCGCCCACATCGTGGCCGTGTCCAGGTACTCCGAGGGACGGGACATCTTCATCCTCACCACCCTCCAGTTTGCCTCCTTCGCCCTCTTTTCCTGGCTGGGGGTACTGATCACCCGCCCGGCGCTGACGCCCGGCGTATTTGACAGCAGCCTGATCATGGGCCTGGCGTACCTGGTCATCTGCGCCTCCTGCGGCGCCCTCCTGTTCCAGAACATCGGCCAGAAGTACACCGCCCCCTCCACCGCCGCCGTGCTCCTCTCCCTGGAGGCCCCCTTCGGCGTGTTCTTCTCCATCCTCTTCGCCAATGAGCGGCCCACCCCCCTCATGTTCGTGGGCTTTGCGCTGATCTTCATCGCCGTGGTGTGCTCCGAGACCAAATTCTCCTTCCTGCGCAAAAAAAAGAGTTGACAAAGCCGGAACAGGTGCGTATAATACGGTACAACAACCACACATGGTAAACCAGTGAGGAAGAGAAGTACCCGGCGTTTCCGATGCAAAGAGAGTCCCGGAGGGTGGAATCGGGATCAGAGGAGACCGGCGAATGGCCTTCCGAGGGCGGCTTGAACGGGCAACCTAGTAGATGCCGACGGGATCCCACCCGTTATCCATCGGGCACGCATGATGGTGCGTGAAGCGAGTGGACGTCATTGACGTCAATTTGGGTGGTATCGCAGAAGTGTTGAAACGCTTTTGTCCCAGCAATGGGGCAGAAGCGTTTTTTTACATCCTGCACCATCTGCCGCCCCAATTTTTGATTGGGAGGAACCAAACATGAAAAAGCTGAATCGAATCCTGTCTCTCTCCGCCGCGGCCGCGCTGGCCCTGTCCCTCACGGCCTGTTCCGGCGGCCCCTCCGGCACCGCCGACACCCCGGCGGGCGGCAGCTCCAACACCCCTGCCGCCGGTGAAACCTATAAGGTGGCCGTGATCAAGCAGATGGACCACGCCTCCCTGGACGAGATCGCCAACGCGATTACCGCCCGGCTGGACGCCATCGCGGAGGAAAACGGCATCACGATCGAGTATGAGGTGACCTCCGGCCAGGGGGATCAGACTGTCCTGCGCCAATTGTCCGACCAGGCCATTGCCGACGGTGTGGACGCCATTATCCCCATCGCCACCACCGCCGCCCAGGTGGCCGCCGTCTCCGCTGAGGAGAGCAAGACCCCGGTGATCTTCGCCGCCATCTCCTATCCGGAGACCGTGGAGCTCACCGGCATGGACTACGTCACCGGCACCAGCGACGCCCTGGACACCAATCAGATTCTGGACATGATGTTTACCCAGAATCCGGACATTGGGTCTGTGGGCCTGCTCTACTCCCTGTCCGAGCCCAATTCCGAGGTGCCCATCGCGGATGCCAAGGCTTATCTGGACGCCAAGGGCGTGGCCTACACCGAGGCCACCGCTAACACCAACGACGAGGTCATCGCCGCCGCCAGCTCCCTGATTGCCGACGGAGTGGACGCCGTCTTCACCCCCACCGACAACATCATCATGGCCGCCGAGCTGGCCATCTATGAGGACTTCATCGCCGCCGGCATCCCCCACTACACCGGGGCCGACTCCTTCGTGCGCAACGGCGCCTTTGCCACCTGCGGCGTCAACTACACCGACCTGGGTGCCGAAACGGCCGATCTGGCCTACCAGGCCATGACCGGGGGCATGGACGGCCTGGAGGACTATTACCAGGTGGCGGGCGGCCTGATCACCGTCAACTCCGAGACCGCCGCCGCCCTGGCCATCGACCCCGCCGTCTTTGAAAGCCTGGGACAGGTCACCACCGTCACCACCACTGAGGACTGAGATCAAACCAAAGCCAGCCCCCCGGCTCCCGCCGGGGGCGCTGGCCTGTGAAAGGAGCGTTTTTCCGTGCTCTACGTCGCCCAAACCGCCCTGGAGCTGGGCTTCCAGTACGCTCTGGTGGCCATGGCCCTGTTCCTAAGCTACCGGGTGCTGGACATCGCCGACCTGACCACCGACGGCTGTTTCGTCCTGGGCTGCGCCGTGTCGGTGACCCTCACCGCCGCGGGACACCCCTTCCTGGCCATCCCCGCCGCCATGCTGGCCGGGGCCTGCGCCGGGTTTGTCACCGCCTTCCTCCAGACCAAGCTGGGAGTGCCCTCCATCCTGGCGGGCATCGTCACCAACACGGGGCTGTATACCGTAAACCTCATGGCCATGGGCTGGAAGGCCAACCAGTCCCTGCTCAAGCAGGATACCATCTTCACCCTCTTCCGCGCCACCGGCATCGGCGGCGACTGGAACCCCATCCTCCTCTCCGGGGGGATCACCGTGCTGGCGGGTGTGCTGCTGGTGGCCTTCCTGGGCACCCGGCTGGGCCTCAGCATCCGCGCCACCGGCGACAACCGGGACATGGTGCGCTCCTCCTCCATCAACCCCAATTTCACCATCACCATCGGCCTGTGCGTGGCCAACGCCCTCACCGGCCTGTCCGGCGCAGTAGTGGGCCAGGCCCAGAAGACAGCTGACATCAACAGCGGCACCGGAATCGTGGTCATCGGCCTGGCCTGCCTGATTATCGGTGAGACCATCGTGGGCCGGGGCGCCATGTTCCGGGGAGCCATTGCGGTAGTGGCGGGCAGCATCCTCTACCGTCTCGTTTACGCTCTGGTGCTTTACACCAAGGTGGTGCCAGTGGACTGCCTCAAGCTGGTGACCGCCTTGGTGGTGGCCCTGGCCATCGCGGCCCCCTCCATCCGGCAGTGGTGGGCTTTCCAGACCAGAAAGCGCCGCGCCCTGGCCGGGCGAAAGGGGGAGAAGTAAATGCTGGAACTGAACAAGGTCTCCAAGACCTTCAACCCCGGCACCGTCAACGAGAAGAAGGCCCTGGACGGCTTGTCCGTGACGCTGGCCGAGGGAGACTTCGTGACCATCGTGGGCTCCAACGGCGCGGGCAAGTCCACCTTCTTCAACGCCGTGGCGGGGGACTTCTTTGTGGACGAGGGCTCCATCCGCCTGGACGGGGCGGACATCACCTATCTGCCCGCCTACCGCCGCAGCCGCCAGATCGGCCGTCTGTTCCAGGATCCCATGCGGGGCACCGCCCCCCACATGACCATCGAGGAGAACCTGGCCCTGGCCTATCTCCGCACCGCCAAGCACCAGCGTGCCTTCTTCAGCCGGGTCTCCAAGGCCGACAAGGCGTTCTTCCGGGAGCAGCTCGCCCGGCTGGACATGGGCCTGGAGGACCGGATGCGCCAGCCGGTGGGCCTCCTCTCCGGCGGTCAGCGGCAGGCCCTGACATTGCTCATGGCCACCATGGTGCCCCCCAAGCTGCTCCTGCTGGACGAGCACACCGCCGCACTGGACCCTGCCACGGCGGAGAAGGTGCTCCGCCTCACCCGGGAAATCGTGGAGGGGGAGCGCATTACCTGCCTCATGATCACCCACAACATGAAAAACGCCCTGGAGCTGGGCAGCCGAACCTTCATGATGGATGCCGGACGGGTGGTGCTGGACATCAGCGGGGAGGAGCGGAAGGGCCTCACCGTGGACGATCTGCTGGAGCGCTTCCGCGCCGGCGCGGGGAAGAACCTGGACAACGACCGCATTCTGCTCTCCAACGACTAGAAAAATGCCGCCCTAGGGCGGCATTTTTTCCGTGTCTGCGGCAGCGGGGCCATGTATCCCCGGCTGCAACGGGAGTAGGCCGATGGCGGCGGAAAAAGTACGAGATCTTTCGAAAAAAGCATTGACAAGAATGCGGAGATATGCTATTATTTTCTGGCTGACATGCCAAAGAGATCAGCGCCCATGCGGGTGTAGTTCAATGGTAGAATCCCAGCCTTCCAAGCTGGTCGCGTGGG
>OJRL01001198.1_pt1 | contig 10917 bp, 11 predicted proteins | sample 1599191 | NCBI WGS metagenome assembly OJRL01 (sample SAMN03922537, study PRJEB24848) | human gut metagenome | isolation source: stool sample | host: Homo sapiens | place: Germany | collected 2010-05
CTTTGGCACATTGCAGATTTTTCCGCCTGCTTTTTGTGCAACGTCCCAGAATTTTTTGTCGAAAAGCGCGTTTTGTTGACAGCCGCTTTTTGAAAAACGTATCCTTATTGCAAACCAGAGTCAGGAGGTCATTTTATGGAGCACTCCACACGTCTTGCCCACATCAGCGAGGACGGCACCCGCACCCAGACCGTCTACGACCATCTCGCCGGCACTGCCAGACTGGCCGGTTCCTTCGCAGCCCCCTTCGGGGCGCAGAGCGAGGCCGAATTTGCCGCGTGGCTCCACGACGTCGGAAAGTACAGCGACGCCTTCCAGCTGCGGCTCAAAGGCGGCCCCAAGGTGGACCACTCCACCGCCGGGGCGCAGGAGGCCTGGGTCCGCCAACATCTCCACGCCGCCTTTGCCGTGGCCGGACACCACAGCGGCCTGCCCGACGGCGGGAGCCCCGCCGATGACCCGGGCGACGCCACCCTGTTTGGCCGGAGCAAAAAGCCGGCAGCCCCCTACGACGGCTGGCAGGAAGTAACGCTCCCCGCCTCGACGCCGCCCGCGTGGGCCTGCGCCGACCCGTTGAGCCTCGCGTTCTTTACCCGGATGCTCTACTCCTGCCTCGTGGACGCCGACTTCATCGACACCGAGACCTTCATGGACGGCAAGGCCGCACCCCGGGGCAGCGGCACGGACATCGCCGCGCTGCGGGACATCGTCTCGGCACAGGCACAGCGCTATCTCAGGGCCAAGTCGCCCTCGCCCGTCAGCGTCCAGCGCAACACCGTCCTCCGCGCCTGTCTCGAGAAAGGCGCGCACGGCCCGCAGGGGCTCTACACCCTCACCGTACCCACCGGCGGCGGCAAGACCTTCGCCTCCCTCGCCTTTGCGCTGGAGCACGCCGCCGCCCAGAAGATGAAGCGGGTCATCTATGTCATCCCTTATATGTCCATCATCGACCAGACCGCCGCCGTCTTCTCGGGTCTGCTGGGCGCAGAAAATGTTCTGGCCGACTTCTCCAACGCCGAGTACAAGACCGTTGAGCAGGACGACCTGACCCCCGCCCAGTACCGTCAGATGCTGGCCAGCGAAAACTGGGACGCCCCCGTCGTGGTGACGACGGCGGTGCAGTTCTTCGAGTCGCTCTACGCCAACCGCAGCAGCCGCTGCCGCAAGCTCCACAACATCGCCGACAGCGTCATCATCTTCGACGAGGCGCAGACCCTCCCGGGCGACTACCTTGCCCCCTGCGTCAGTGCCATCGCCCAGCTCATCCAGCATTACCACTCCACGGCCGTCCTCTGCACGGCCACCCAGCCTGCCCTTGAGCCGCTGTTCCGGCGCTTTGCGCCGGAGCTCCACCCGCAGGAGATCACGCCCGACGCGGCCCGCCTCTACGAAGTGCTCCGGCGCACCACACTGCAAGACCTCGGCACCCTGCCGCAGGAGGAGTTCGCCGCCCGGCTGGCCCGGCACCCGCAGGTGCTCTGCGTGGTCAACCGCCGCAAGACGGCCCAGCAGCTCTATGAGTCCCTGCCCGCCGAGGGCAGCTACTGCCTGACCACCCTGCTCTGCGCCGCCGACCGCCGCCGTCAGCTGGACGCCATCCGCCAGCGGCTGAAAGAGGGTCTGCCCTGCCGGGTGGTGTCCACCTCTCTCATCGAGGCGGGCGTGGACGTGGATTTTCCCGTCGCTTACCGGGAGCAGTGCGGTCTTGACTCGCTCTTACAGACTGCCGGGCGCTGCAACCGCGAGGGGCGGCGGGGCGCAGAGGAAAGCATCGTCTACCGGTTCCGGCTGGACGAGTGTTCCACGCCCCAGATGCTCAGGCAGAACGTCAGCGCGCTGGACTACACCGCCCGGCATCAGGACACACTGGACACGCCCCGGGCCATTCAGCTCTACTTCAACGAGCTCTCCGACCTGCGCGGCCCCGACGCCGTGGACAAGCACGGCATTCTGGATGCCTTTCTCCGGGGCATCCGGGGCTGCCAGCTCCCCTTTGCACAGGTGGCGGAGGAATTCCGCCTCATCGAGAACGCTGCCCGCACGGTCTATCTGCCCGTCGGCGAGGGCGCGGCCCTCTGTGAGCAGCTGCGCAGCGGTCATGTTACCCGGACGCTGCTGCGGAAGCTGGGCGTTTACAGTGTCTCCTGTTATAAGGACCAGTTCGACAAGCTCGACGCCGCCGGGGCGTTGGAACTGCGGCCCGATGGCTCGGCCATCCTCACCGACACCAGCTGCTACAGTGAAAAGACCGGCCTTGCCATGGATGTGGAGACCGGCATCGGCCTTTACTTCTAAAAGAAAGAGGTGGTTTCAATGACTGACATTCATCTTAGTCTGAAAATTCAACTTCACCCGGAAAGGAGGCGATGCTGATGTCCATGCTCATTGAAGTATGGGGCGACTATGCCTGCTTCACTCGTCCGGAAATGAAGACCGAGCGTGTGAGCTACGACATGATCACCCCGTCCGCTGCGCGGGGCCTTGTGGAGGCCATCTACTGGCACCCCGGGCTGCGCTACACCATCGATGCCATCTATCTGCTCAAGCCCTTCGGCCTTGACCCTGAGGACGAAGCGTCCACCGAGGAATACACCCAGCGCCCTATCCGGTTCACCAACATCCGGCGCAACGAGGTCAAGTCCACCCTGCTGTCCTCCGCCGCCCTCAGTGCGGCCAAAGGCGGCACGCCGCCGGTGCTCTACACCTCGGAGGACATCCAGCAGCGGGCCGCGATGGTCCTGCAGGACGTCCACTACGTCATCGAGTGCCACTTCGATTTGACGGACAGGGCCGCCCCCAGCGACAACCCCGGCAAGTTTCAGGACATCCTGCGCCGCCGTCTGCGCAAGGGCCAGTGCTATCACCAGCCCTGTTTCGGGTGCCGGGAGTTCCCGGCCAACTTCCGGGAGTGGCCGGGCGGCAGCATTCCGGCGCTGAAGGTCACGCAGGACCTCGGCTTCATGCTCCACAGCCTCGATTACTCTGATCCGGCCAACATCCGCAGCCAGTTCTTCCGCGCAAAGCTGGTGGACGGCGTGATGGAATGCCGGGACGTGGAGGTGTTTACATGATACTCCAAGCACTCACCGCCTATTATGAACAGCTCTTGAAGCAGGGCAAGGTGGAGGCCCCCGGCTGGGACAGCCGCTTCAAGGTCAGCTACGAGCTGTGCCTCGGCCCCGACGGCCAGCTTCTCGCCCTCAACGACCTGCGGCAGGAAGTCCCCAAGGGCAAGAAGACCGTCATCTCCCCCCGTGAGCTCCCTGTCCCCCACCGGGTCAAGCGCGCCTCCGGCGTCGCCGCGAACTTTTTGTGCGACAATACGTCCTATCTGCTGGGCGCAGACGAAAAGGGCAAGCCCGAGCGCTCCCGCCAGTGCTTCGAAGCCTGTGCCGCCCTCCACCACAAGGTGCTCGACGGTGTGGACTCCCCTGCTGCCAAAGCCATCCTCGCCTTTTTTGACAGCTGGGAGCCGGATACAGCCCCCATCCACCCGCTGCTGGCAGAGCAGTGGGCCGACCTGAACAACAACGCGAACCTTGTGTTCGGCTACGAATCCCCCGACGGCGCCCACTGGCTGGCCACCACCGATAAGGACATCCGGGCCGCATGGCAGTCCGCCTTTGACACCTCCGATGCAGACGCCGAGACGGCCCGCTGCCTCATCACCGGCAAAGAGGCCGGCATCGCCCGCATCCACCCCGCCATCAAAGGTGTAATGGGCGCACAGGCCGCCGGTGCGGCACTGGTCTCCTTCAACGCGCCCGCTTTCTGCTCCTATGGCCATGAGCAGGGTGCCAACGCCCCCGTCAGCGAGTACGCGGCCTTCGCCTACACCACGGCCCTCAATCTGCTGCTGGCTGACCGGAACTGCTGCCAGCGCATCGGTGACACCACCATCGTCTGCTGGGCCGAAAGCGCCGCCCCTGCCTACTCAAACGCCATGCTGATGTTTTTCTGCGGCGGTTCCGAGGCGCGCGGCGTCTCGGAAAGCGACCTTGCCGCCGCACTGAAAGCCCTTTCTCAGGGACGCCCCGTCTCCTTCCTCGATGACAAGCTGGACCCGAACCAGAACTTCTATGTGCTGGGCATCTCGCCCAACGCGGCCCGGCTCTCCGTCCGGTTCTTCCTGCACAGCAGCTTCGGACAGTTTGCCAAAAATCTGCAGGACCACGCCGACCGGCTCAGCATCACCCGCCCCGCCTTCGACAAGCGGGAAAGCCTGTCGGTCTGGGCGCTGGCGCAGGAGACGGTCAACCAGAGATCCCGGGACAAAAATCCATCGCCCCAGCTGGTGGGCGATCTGCTCCGGGCCATCCTCACCGGCGGGCCGTACCCCGCCACTCTGCTCAACGGCGTGACCCTCCGCATCCGGGCCGAACGGGAAGTCACCCGGGGCCGCGCCGCTATCCTGAAAGCCTATTATCTCCGCAACTACCCCACCGAGCTCAACAAGGAGGTATTTACCGTGAGCCTGAACGAAAGCAGCAATGTCCCCTATGTTCTGGGGCGTCTCTTCTCTGTGCTGGAGACGATCCAGAGCGTCGCCAATCCCGGCATCAACGCCACCATCAAAGACCGGTACTTTAACTCGGCCTGTGCCACCCCGGCAACGGCCTTCCCTACGCTGGTCAAGCTGGCTCAGAAGCATCTGCAGAAGATGAGCACCCCCAACGAGGTGCATTTCAGCAAACAGCTCACCGAGCTGATGGCCCAGCTGCCCGAGACAGGCTTCCCGGCGCGGCTCAGCTTGCCGGAGCAGGGTGCCTTTGAGATCGGCTACTACCACCAGACCCAGAAACGCTACGCCAAAAAGAATGAGGAGGAATAAACCATGTCTGAGCCCATCAAGAACCGCTATGATTTCGTCATCCTGTTCGACGTCGAGAACGGCAACCCCAACGGCGACCCCGACGCAGGCAATATGCCCCGCATCGACCCCGAGACGGGCTACGGTCTGGTGACCGATGTCTGCCTCAAGCGGAAGATCCGCAACTATGTCGAGACCCTGAAAGAGGACGAAAAAGGCTATCGCATCTACATCAAGGACGGCGTTCCCCTCAACCGCAGCGACGCCGAGGCCATCAAAACTCTGGGCATCGACCCCGACCTGAAAGCTGCCAAAAAGGCCGACCCCGACATCGATGCCAAGCTGCGGGACTATATGTGCGAGAACTACTTCGACATCCGCACCTTCGGTGCCGTCATGACCACCTTCGTCAAGGGTGCGCTGAACTGCGGTCAGGTGCGCGGCCCCGTCCAGCTGAGCTTTGCCCGGTCGGTGGACCCCATCGTCCCGCAGGAAGTCACCATCACTCGCGTGGCCATCACCACCGAGGCCGACGCCGAGAAGAAGGGTACTGAGATGGGCCGCAAGCACATCGTGCCTTACGCCCTCTACCGCGCCGAGGGCTATGTCTCGGCCAACCTCGCCCGGAAGACCACCGGCTTCTCCGAGGATGATTTGAAACTTCTGTGGACTGCCATCCTGAATATGTTCGAGAACGACCACAGCGCCGCCCGCGGCAAGATGGCCGTGCGGGAGCTCATCGTGTTCAAGCACGATTCTGAGCTGGGCAATGCCCCGGCCTACAAGCTCTTCGACTCCGTCACCGTCCAGCGCAAGCCCGATGTGGACGCCGCCCGCAGCTACCGCGACTACACCGTCACGGTGGCAGACACTCTGCCGGAAGGAGTCACCTGCGAGAGGCTGTCCTGATGGCCGGCCCGGACGACTGGCTGCCCTTATCAGGCATCCAGCACTTCTGCTTCTGCCGCTCTCCCGGCGCAAGCCCTGCCCTGATGGGCAAATGCGCCCGCCTCGGGGTCGATTTGAGCTTTTTCAGCCCGCAGGGACGCTTTCTGGCCCGGGCTGTAGGCGAAGAGCGGGGCAACGTCCTGCTACGGCAGACCCAGTACCGCATCGCAGACAGTGAAGCAGAGAGCTGTCTCTATGCGCACAATTTCATCCCGGGCAAAGTCTATAACGCCCGCTGGGTGCTGGAACGGGCCACCCGCGACCACCCCCAGCGGGTGCCGGTGGAACAGCTCAAGCGCACCAGCGCTCAGCTGGCGGCAGCGCTGCCCCTTATCGAGCAGTGCGACGACCTCGACCAGCTTCGCGGCCTGGAGGGCGAGGCGGCACAGCGGCTCTTCAGAGCGTGGGCCTCGACCCCTATGTCGGCTTTCTCCACCGCGCCCGGCCCGGGCGCAGGAGCCTCGCCATCGACCTCATGGAAGAGCTGCGCACTGTTTACGCCGACCGTTTTGTGCTCTCCTGCATCAACCAGAAAATCATGACGCCGAAGCATTTCCAGAAGCAGGAGAACGGAGCTGTCCTTCTCACCGATGAGGGCCGCCGCGCCTTTCTGGGCGGGTGGCAGACCCGCAAACAGGAGACCATCACCCACCCGTTCCTGAACGAAAAGCTTCCGTGGGGTCTCGTGCCTTATGTGCAGGCTCTGCTTCTGGCCCGCCCCCTGCGGGGCGATATGGAGCTTTACCCGCCATTTTTCTGGAAGTGAGGGATGTGTATGCTGGTCCTTATCACCTACGACGTCAATACCGAAACTCCTGCCGGGCGCAAACGTCTGCGCAAAGTCGCCAAGCGCTGTGTGGACCACGGCCAGCGGGTGCAGAACTCCGTGTTCGAGTGTCTGCTGGATGCCGCGCAGTATGCCGTTCTCAAGGCGGAGCTGACGGCCCTCATCGACCCCGCGCTGGACAGCCTGCGCTTCTACCAGCTGGGCAACAACTATAAGAGCAAGGTGGAGCATATCGGTGTTCATCCGCCCTTCGAGCAGGACGGCCTGCTGTTGTTCTGAGTTTTGCGCCCCGGTGCGAAGGGCGAGTTCTCAGCATTTTCCCGGCACCTTCGCACCGGATTTTTGTGTCATTTTGCATGATTTGGATAGTTCTTTGACCCGTTGTAAATCAAAGCTCTTCTAAATTCGTGCAAAATGTTGTATAATTTATAAGAAAATAGAGATTTTGTCTCTGTTTTTGCCGTCGCCCTCCTCGCGGAGGGCGTGGATAGAAATCAGCGGCAATTGCAGCACGGCAGGTTCCAGCGGCGTCGCCCTCCTCGCGGAGGGCGTGGATAGAAATCGGCTCACGGTTTTTGTCGTGGTCACGGAGCATCAGTCGCCCTCCTCGCGGAGGGCGTGGATAGAAATCGAGATATTACGCCATAAGGTAGCTCTCCTTCCGGTCGCCCTCCTCGCGGAGGGCGTGGATAGAAATAGGAACTCGTGACCCTGCGCAGCAGCAGCCTTGGGTCGCCCTCCTCGCGGAGGGCTTGGATAGAAATCTTATCAATCAGTTCTCCCAACTTTTGAGCCATGTCACCCTCCTTGCAGAGGGTACAGATAGAAATCAGTTTCCACCGCGAATCGGGCATCGCCACAATTTTTCCAAAAAGGAGTTTTCCATGCATACAGTTTCCCTCACCCATCAGCTCGTCGCCATTCAGGACGACTTTGACCTCGACAAGATCATCGAAAGCGGCCAGTGCTTCCGGCCGCAGAAGCTGTCCGACGGGCGCTACCGCTTTCTTTCCGGCAACGCACTTCTTTATCTGACTCCGCTGGGCGATGGGCAATACGACGCCGCATGGTATGGCTCAGATCGGGAGTACTGGGCCGACTACTTTGATTTGGGCCGGAACTATGCCGCGCTGCGGTGCAGCTTGGCGGGACAGAGCAGCTATCTGGACAAATCGCTCGATTTCGGGCAGGGCATCCGAATCCTGCATCAGGACCCATGGGAAATGCTCATCACCTTTCTCATCTCCCAGCGCAAGAGCATTCCGGCCATCCGCACCGCCGTGGAACACCTTGCCCGGTGCTGCGGCGAACCGCTCAGTGCCGAAGGCGATGAAGTCTTCCTCTTCCCTACCCCGCAGCAGCTCTGCGGCCTCTCTGAGGCGCAGCTGATGGGCTGTGGTCTGGGCTACCGCACCCGTTACATCCAGAACGCTGCCGCTCAGGCTTCCAGCGGCACACTCGACCTCGGTGCTCTGGCGGCGCTGCCCGACGACGCGCTCTTTTCCCGCCTCCTCGAGCTGGACGGCGTCGGCAAAAAGGTAGCAAACTGCGTCTGCCTCTTTGGCTATGGCCGTACCGCGATGGCTCCCATTGATGTCTGGATACAGCGACTCATTGATGAGGAATTCGGCGGCCGCGACCCTTTTCCTTCCTATGATCAGCAGGCTGGCATCGTACAGCAGTACTTGTTCTACTACAAACGCAGCACCAGCCGCAGCGTCGCTCACAAAAAATAAAAAAAGTTATTGACAACTCTCCATTTGGCTGGTATAATAACACACGTCGTCAGGGACGGCATACCAGCTATGGGGGATTAGCTCAGCTGGGAGAGCGCTTGCATGGCATGCAAGAGGTCAGCGGTTCGATCCCGCTATTCTCCACCAAAAAAGCACTGTACTTCGTAGGAAGTATGGTGCTTTTCTTTTTGCGAGGCCAAATTTTCGGGGATGCATTGAGTCGCCTGCATGTCTTTTGGACTTTTTGCGGAAAACCGGGATGTTCCCGCAGATAAGCGGGTCCCCATAACAAAAGAGACCGCCGTACAGCAAGCTGCTGTACGGCGGTCTCTTCTTCTTTTTTCAGTTCCGCGGGATGGCCATTCGGCGCTCTGCTTTCTTTACGAGCCATGCTCCCGCCCATCCACAGGCAGCTCCCAAAATGACACCGCCCAGAATATCCGTCGGGTAATGGACACAGAGGTACATCCGCGAGAATGCGATGAGAACGCCTACCGGCAGAACCGCCATCGCCCACTGCTTTTTCCCGGCCAGCCAGAGGGCTGTCACCGAGGCGAAGGACGCCGCTGTATGGCCCGAAGGAAAGGAGAAATCGTCCGGGTACGGAATAAGCAGTTGCACCTCCGTAAGGATGCCGCATGGACGGACGCGGGCCACCAGCGGCTTGAGAAGAAGATTGCAGAGGACAGCGTCGATGAGGAGCGCCGCTGCCAGCACACATCCGACCCGCCGCGTTTTGCGGAACACCAGCAGCACCGCTGTCAGCGTCACCCAGAGAATACCGGAGTCTCCCAGACGGGTAATAAAACACATGCTTCCATCCAGCATGGGGCTGTGCAGGGATTGCAGGAATTGCAGGAAAGTAAGTTCGGCGTTCATAAAGCTCCCTCTTTCTCGTTTCGTTATGTACAGGATACCAGAAGTTTATGAACAGAAAACCACAAAGTCTTAAACAGTAGTTAAAGCAGCCGGCTCTGCCGCTGAGTTTTGCAGCATTTCAGTTCCCGGCGTTCCTGATGGACAAGGGAAAAATTAAAAAGAAAAGCCGACTGAGAATACCTCTCTGTCGGCTTTTTTCTATGCCAGTGGTGGGGGCCGAACCCACACGTGTTATTAGCACAAGGGATTTTGAGTTTTGGGGTGGGTTTTCCATTTGGTGTCATCTGGTGATCTTTAAGGTCATCTGGTGTCCAACTTTGAATCAAAAAAGCAACAGCACATCGAATAAATTTTTGATAAATCTACGATTTTTCGTTGCGTTTCCCCTCGGCTCCGATTTTTCGGTTTGGACCGCCCAAATGGAAATTGGAGGGATGTTCAGGAGGGATGCAGGACAAAACGCTCCTCTGCTTAGGCACAAAACGAAAGGAAAGTCAAGGATAATGAATCAAGATCAAGCAAAAGAGTATTATGAAAAATTATTTGTGAACTATCCTGATGTGCTGTCTGTCGAAGAAGTAACAACTTTACTCGGTTTCAAAAGCCAGACTGCCATCATCAGAAGAATCCATCAACATAGAATTCGCTGCCTGAAAGTCCGACGATCTTTCATGATTCCGAAAGAATATCTCATCGACTATCTTTTGGATAGCTAAATTATACAGCCATTATATTACATAGCGCACCACTTTTCAATAAGAAAAGAGTGCGCTTTTTATTTTCAAACGAAAGGCGGTCGATTTTTTGAACACAAGCTGGAGCAAAACGTTGAAAAAGCCACATGACCCTTGACTACTTCTACGGACAAGCCGGAGAGCTGTTCTCCTTCTACCGCATTCCAAAGGCTCTTTTTCAGGAGCCACGGTTCCAGAGTCTGTCCACCGATGCAAAAACCCTGTACGGCATCTTACTGGACCGCATGAGCCTGTCAGTCAAGAACGGCTGGCTGGACGAGCAGAACCGGGTGTTCATCATCTTCACGATAGAGGATGTCAAGAGGGCATTGTGTTGCGCAGACAACAAAGCGACAAAGCTGCTCCGGGAACTTGAAAAGTTTGGTTTGATTGAACGAAAACGAAGAGGTCTGGGAAAGCCAAGTTTGGTGTATGTGAAGAACTTTTCGGCAGAATCGTCAAAGGAGAGTGTCAAGAACCGTGATAATGACGATTCTTGTGGCTCTAAAATCGCTTGTCAAGACCCGGTAAAATCACGAGGTATTAAGAAGAAAGAAAATAAAACAGAGATGAATAATACGAATCCTATCCTTTCCGACGAATCGGAGAAGATGAAGAATCGCGAACTGCCCGAAGAATATTTTTCATGCTCTTTGGAGATAGACCTTCTTCTCCGGCTCTGCCCGGATGATGAAGATACCCTCTACCAAATCGTGAATTTGCTGGTAGACACCTGTGCCACCAAACGCAAGACGCTGCGCATTGCCGGGGACGATAAGCCCGCCGAGGTGGTACGCAGTCGCTTTATGAAGCTGAACGCTGACCATATCCATTTTGTGCTGAAGTGTCTTGCAGAGAACAGCAGCCCGATCCGAAACATGAAACAATATCTGCTCGCTTCTCTGTACAACGCACCCACCACGATGCAGCTTTCCTATCAGAACCAAACCAACCACGACTTAGCGATGCGGAGGTGATGAAAATTTCAAAGAAAGCAACCACGATTGCCATCGTCAACCAGAA
>OJRL01001208.1_pt1 | contig 10844 bp, 7 predicted proteins | sample 1599191 | NCBI WGS metagenome assembly OJRL01 (sample SAMN03922537, study PRJEB24848) | human gut metagenome | isolation source: stool sample | host: Homo sapiens | place: Germany | collected 2010-05
ACCACCCCAAACCGCGAAGAATCGCTCTAAACGATCTTTCTGTCACCGATATGCCGTTGCAATCAGTGGCAGAAGTACATAATTCATTTGTTTTTTTGCCGACTTTTGGCTATTCTCGCTGGCTAGTGAGTAGAGGCGTACTTTTAAGGCAGAAATTTTCTCCAACACCCCCCATTTTAGGCCACTTTTTCTGTTAATAGTAGAAGCGCCTCTTTGAAAGCCGGTCATTTGTGACCTTTTTGTTAATTCTCAAAAAGATGGTTGTCTTTGGGCTGTTTTCGTTGCCTATCTATTGAGAGGATTTTTTCAAAAGCGGAGATTTGGTCTCAAGAATTACAATTTAATTACAAGTTTCTCACCAATGCTACGAAACAGGCGTTCTCGATGCCTACCAAGTGTAGGGCATCTTTTTCAAGACCATTCTCGGACTATTATGACGTTTTGTTTACAAAATTGCTTGCAATGCTACGAAATGGCCTTTTTCATCGGCTACCAAGTAGAAGGATGTTTTTCGTCCGTCAAAGTCCAGAAATCTTCCATATGTTCCTTGACAAGTGAATAGTTCAATCGTCCGGTACTTCACAAAAGGTACTTCTGTAACTCGCAGCCCGGTCATAACGAAGACGGGGTGGCTGAAATGCCAATGGTGCGGTGCAAGCCCGCCGCCGGACGATTCCCCACTCCTAGGGAAGTCGAGGACCAATATGGGAGACCTTAACTTATTAACGCAGTTGAGCACTTGTTTCGTGCTTTTCTGCGACTGGAGAATTGGAACCCACCAATTCTCGTTACATACTCTTTGTTCCTGATTTCTGCTTCAGCTGGAGGTGATCAACATTTCAGAATATCTTACCACGCAAACTCCGCTGCCGCCGTTTCTCCCATACCCACGCTTCCTTTTGGAACTTGACCTGAGTCAGACTGCAAAAATGACTTATGTGTTGCTACTCGACCGTGCCACGCTCTCGCAGAAAAATCTCTGGATAGATGAACGTGGATTCGTGTTTGTCATTTTTACGATTTGCTCTTTGGCTGAGCAGCTAGGGCGCAGCACTGTCAGTGTTTCCAGTGCGCTTAAGGAATTGGACGCTGCGGGATTGATTGAGCGCAGACGAACGCGGTTTTCTTCGCCCAATCACATCTTTGTGAAAATTCCAAATGTTGAATAGTTCTGCGTTTTTCACGATTCAAGAACCGCCAAAATCACGATTCTGTGATGCAGATTCTTAATGGCATCTGCAAAAGATATTTTTCCTATGCAGTATAGCAGCCTTTAAGACTGTATCAAAGAAAACTTTCACCTAACCAACGTAATAAAACAAAAAGAGAAAAACGAATAGAATCCATCCATTCCTTTCCGTATTTGCACCACATGAATGAGGAGGTCTGCCCTTGAACAAAGAAAAATCTGAGAAGAAGCCCACCACACGCAAACGTGCGCCGAGAAGTCCGAAGTCCGTGCGCCTGATCGTGGAACGCCATTATATCGGCAATGTGCCGATGAATACGCTTTTTCAGCGGCTTGCGGAAGAAGAAATTCGTAAAACTGCCGAATCGTATCTCGCCGCTGGCTAATTGGACGTTTTACTGCGGAAAAGGGCTTGCATCATCACGCAGCATCCGCTACAATGTGATTGATGAGGTCTCTTTTCCATTATGGAGGTACACATGGAAAAGGACAAAAAAGTAACTGCTTTATACTGCCGGCTGTCAAAAGATGACGGTTCAAACAGCGAAAGCCTGAGCATCCGCACTCAAAAGGCGATGCTTATGGAGTATGCCACACGCAACGGTTTCGGGAATTGCCAGTACTATGTTGATGATGGTTACAGCGGTACGAACTCTGACCGCCCTGCCTTTCAGGAACTTCTGGATGATATCCGGGAAGGAAAGGTGGCAACAGTCATTACCAAAGACCAGTCCCGACTTGGACGCAACCACATCGAAACCGGAACGTATATGGAAATCTTCTTTCCTGAACACGGTGTCCGCTATATTGCAATCAACGATGGTTATGATTCCAACGAGCAATCTCAGATGGATATTGCCCCGTTCCGAAACATCATCAATGAAATGTACGCCAAAGACACTTCCCGAAAAATCAAGAGTGCCCTTCGGACACGCAAGAAAAGCGGAAAGTATATCTCCAGCGGCGCACCGTTTGGCTACCAGAAAGACCCTGCCGACCACAATCACCTTGTGATCGACCCGAACACCGCCCCCGTTGTTGAGTATATCTATTCAATGGCAGAGGAAGGGCTGGGGCTTCACCGCATCGCCAAGCGGCTCCACGATGAAAAAGTCTTGAAGCCGTGTTACTACAAGAAAGAGATGTTTGGCCGCTTTATTGATGATGAAAAGATGTATGATTGGGACAGTGCCTATATCAGTCAGGTTCTGCACAGCCCGGTCTACGCCGGACACATCATCTATGAAGCCAAGCCCACCGTGTCCATGAAATCCAAAAAGCGGCGTTATATTCCTTTTGAAGAACGTGCTATCGTTCCGAATACACATGAAGCAATCATCCCACAAGACCGTTGGGAGAACGTGCAGCGAATCCTTTACAGCCGTTCCAGTAGTTTTATGTGCGATAAGACCGACTACGACAATATCTTCAAAGGCATCGTCCGCTGTGCAGACTGCGGCAGAACGATGTTAGTCAAGGTTGAGCACAGGCGCAAACGTAACAGTGTTCTGGATCAGACCTTTTATTGTTGCAGCACTTATCGGAAATATGGTGCGAAAGCCTGTGACTCTCACAACTTGGAAGCCCGTGTTCTGCATGAAGCTGTCCTTGCGGACATTCAGGCACACGCAAAGGCCGCTGTGAGCAATCGGGAAGCCCTTGTGAAGAAGATTGCAAATCAGATGCACCTCCGGATGTCCTCTGACCGGGCGCAGCACAAACGGGATTTGAAGCAGTGTAAAGCACGAATCGCAGAAATCGAAGACCTGTATGCAAAACTTTATGAGGACGTATCAAAGGGACTTCTCCCGGAGAAACGTTTTCAAATGCTTGCAGATCGCTACGACAAAGAACAGGCTGAACTGACCGAGAAGATTGAGCAGTACGAGCGGGAAGGCCGTGCTGAACACGGTCAGCTGGACAAGATTCAGGATTTTATTGATGAAGTCAGCAAGTACGCTGGCATCACCGAACTGAACTATAAGATTCTGCATCAGCTGATTGACAAGATTCTGGTATCCAAAGCGGAAAAGGTCGATGGCGAATACGTCCAGAAAATCCAGATTTTCTACCGCTTTATCGGCCCATTGGATGCCATCGAGTAACAATGTCAGAAAAGTCACCTCCGAGAACTATCCTGCAGATGCAGGGCGTGAGGGCGAACTAATCTTCCGCCTTGTCTACCAGCAAGCGGGCTGCAAAAAGCCCTTTTCCCGCCTGTGGCTGTCCAGCATGGAGGAAAACGCCATCCGAGAGGGGTTCGCCCATCTCAAACCGTCAACTGAATACGATGCGCTGTACAACGCAGCACTTTGCCGGGAACGTGCCGACTGGATGGTCGGCATCAATGCGTCCCGGCTTTTTTCATGTCTGTACGGTCAACCGCTGGCGGTGGGGCGTGTTATGACCCCGGTGCTTGCCATGACGGTGGTGCGGGAAGCTGCCATTGCCGCCTTTGTGCCGGAGAAATTCTACACGGTGGATTTGGAACTGACCAGCGGCTGCACGGCATCCAGCCGCCGCATTCCTGAAAAATCCGTTGCAGAAAACCTGTTGAAAGCCTGCCGAAAGGAGATGGTGGCAACGATCCAGCGCATCACCCGCAAGGAAAAATCCGAGAATCCGCCGCCGCTGTACGACCTGACCACCCTTCAGCGGGACGCCAACCGCCTGCTGGGGTACAGCGCACAGCAGACGCTGGACTATGTGCAGAGCCTGTATGAGAAGAAACTTACCACTTATCCCAGAACTGATAGCTGCTATATCACCGACGATGACGAGGAGATGCTGGAGGAGCTGACCGAGGAACTGGAAGTTTTTCTCGACATTACCCCGGAAGATGTGGACGAGGCGGTGCCCCGGACACGGCGCACCGTCAACCGGGAAAAAGTCACCGACCACCACGCCATTCTGCCCACCCGCAGTATGCTGCAAGCCGATCTGGAAGTACTGCCTAAAGGCGAGCAGAACGTCCTGAAGCTCATCATCGCCCGGACGCTGATGGCAGTCAGCAAGCCCTTCCGTTATCTGGAAACCCTGCTGACCACCGAATGTGCCGGGGAGGAATTTACCGCCAAGGGCAAGGAGGTTCTGGAGGAAGGCTGGAAAGCGGTGGAACGCAAGGTACTGGCAGACATTCTAAATCGAAAACAGGAACTCACCGCCCTGCCCAATGCGGCAGAAAACGAGTGCGGTATCCTCAATGCAGAGCTGAAGGAGGGTCAAACGTCCCCACCGAAGCATTTTACCGAGGACACCCTGCTGCACTCGATGGAGACCGCCAGTGCGGACAGTATGCCGGAGGGCGTGGAGCGTCAGGGCATCGGCACCCCGGCCACCCGCGCCGCAACTATTGAAAAGCTGGTGCAGAAGGGCTTTCTGGAACGGAAAGGCAGCAAAAAGACAAAGGTACTTCTGCCCACCGACAAGGGCAAAGCCCTTATCACCGTGATGCCCGAAGAAATCCAGTCCCCGGAAATGACCGCTGACTGGGAGACGAAATTGCTGCGCATTGAGCGCGGCGAGATGGAGCCGGAAGAATTTATGACCGAAATCAAAGATATGATCTCCTCGCTGGTCAATACCACCGAGGCTAGGAAAGGAGCGAATGCGCCTATGAAAAATAAAGTGATTGGTGTCTGCCCCAACTGTGGCAAGTCCGTTGTGGAGCGTGAAAAGGGCTGGTTCTGCGAGAACCGGGAGTGCCGTTTTGTGCTGTGGAAGGACAATGCGTTCTTTAAGCGTCTGGGCAAGCGTCTGGATTCCCATGTGGCGGACAAGCTGCTGCGGGATGGCCGGGTCCGTCTGAAGGACTGCAAGAGTGCCAAGGGCAAGACCTACAACACCACTGTCCTGCTGTCCTGTGAAACCGATGGCCGCAGCAAGTTTTCTCTGGAATTTGAGAATGGGGGCTGCTGATGGAACAAACCAAAGAAGCTGTTTATCTCATCAATGACGACAAATACTTGCATCTGCGAGAGAATGGCGCAGGCGTCGGCTTTGCCACCTACAACAAGGTAACTGGTGAGCCGCTGGAAAGCGGGCAGATTTCGGAAAAGAACCTGCCGCCCGATGGCAGGAACGCCATTTCTGCTGCCCGGAACTGGTATCTGTTTGAACTTTCGGACGATGACCGCAAGGCCATCCAACAGGAAAGCGTAAAGATCCTCGAAAACATCCCTCAGGCGGGCATCGGCAGGCGGCGCATCTGGGAGCCGGAAACGCTGCCGAAGGATATTCGTCTCATCAACAGCCACTATGACGACCTCTACCGCATTCCCGATGGCGGAGTTGTACAGGTGGATTACCCGGATGGGCGCAGCTTTACGGCACGGCTGGAACATCTGGATGATTACCACTTTGACATGGGCGGTCTGGGCAATGTGTTCCACATCTGCCAGTTTGCCGAGGTCATGGAGCGTAACTGTGCAGACTTCTACCCGGAGATCCAGACACAGGACGAGCAGGCCGCATGGGAACTTGGCGGCAAGGGCTACCTTGCCATCCAGTCCTGTGAGGATGGCTGGGATTATACCCTTTATCACAGCGATTATTCTGTAATGGATGGTGGGCAGATCGACGCACCCGAATTGACGATTCAGGAAGCCCGTGAGCAGATTCTGGAAGCGCACCACATGGAAAAGGGTCGGCGGCTGTTACAGGACTACGATGCCGTCATGGACAAAGTTGCGGAAGCCGAGGAACGGAGTGCAGACCATCGCCCTTCCACACTGGAAAAGCTGGCAGAACTGGCAAGTGATACGTCTGCGCCAAAATCCTCTGCACGTTCTGCACCGGAACTGTGAGGTGGATGATGCAGCAAAAATGGAACCAGAATTTTGACGATGAACCCATGACGGACATCCCGCAGAAGTTTCTGAACGCAGGGTGCGATGTTTATATGGTGATGCAGCTGCGGCATGACGAAAAAATCCTCGATGAAAGATTTGCTTCTATGCGGGAGTTGAATCGTCGAGGCAAAACGCCCGACCCGGAGCATTACGAGGTCACCTACTACGCTGATCTGCCCGCCATGTGGCAGGATGTGCCGAACAACGAGGTTTTGGAAGAACTATTTCAGATGTTCAACCTCTCCCGTCCGCAGGATTTTGAGGGGCACAGCCTGTCGGTCAGCGATGTGATCGCACTTAAACGCAATGGCGAGGTGTCTGTGCATTATGTGGACAGCATCGGCTTCAAGGATTTACAGGGGTTTCTGGACAAGCAGCCGGAACGCCCTTCGGTTCTGACGAATCTCAAGGAAAAGTGCGATGCCCCGGAGTGCAATCCTACCGTCTGCCGGAAAGTGAGGGATGCCCATGAACTTTGACCATGAGGAACTGATGCTGATGATGCTCTACAACACCGGAACCCGGCTGGGGCTTATCCACGAACTGCGGCTGATGCAGTGCTACCTGATGCCGGATGAAACCGCCCTGCGGGAGCTGTCGGAAGGGGTCATCGAAAAGCTGAAACTGCTGACCGATGCGGAGTTTGCCGAACTTGAATTTCCCCCGGACTGACTTTTGCCGCCTGCGGGCGGCGTACATAGGCTCTTTTACTCCGAAAAATTTCGCAATCCGCAAGAAAGTGGCCTTGATAGAATACTTCCATTCATGCTATACTAAAACCAGTTTTAGCGCACAGAAAAATTGAAAGCGGAGGATAGCCAATGGATACCAAAAAAAGATCACCCATCGACCGCCTGCTTTTTGCCACCTTTCTGAAAGGCCGCACATCTTCCCGTGATGTATGGGAAGAAAAGGGCGATATGACCCCCGAAGATAGCCAGAAGATCATCGAGGAAACCAACGAGATCATCAATGATGATTCCACCTATCCCTTCATCAGCTACCTGTCCGACCTGCTTGTAAAATCCAAGCCTTCCGATGATGCGGTCAAGAAACTGCACGACTGCATTGAAAAAGTTGCAGCTGCATTGGGACAGGACAGTACCGATGTTTTCCGCGCACTCCTTGCCAAACTGATCGAGGAGCCAGAAGAAAAGCAGACCTTTGAACATCTGCTGGAGAAGGCCGAAAAGTTTGCCGCACGATACGAATAAAATACCATAGATTCCATAGCGAGTGATCTGAAAAGGTCGCTCGCTTTTTTGTTTACAATGAGATTGAAGGGAGGAACGCTATGCCAAGCAAAACCGAAGAATACCTTGCCCTTGCCCAGCGCACCGCCAACGGCTTGACCCGGTATTGGGAAAGCTGGACGGACTACCTGACCACTGCATCCCGGCTGTACAAGTACAGTTTTGCGGACCAGCTCATGATCTACGCCCAGCGCCCGGATGCCACCGCCTGCGCCGACTTCGACATCTGGAACAATCGGATGAACCGCTATGTGCGCCGAGGTGCCAAGGGCATCGCTCTGCTGGACGAATCCAGCGGCTTCCCCCGGCTGCACTACGTCTTTGACGTAAGCGACACCGGGGTGCGCCGCAATTCCCGTGACCCGGAGGTGTGGCAGTTTAACGACGACCTGAAACAGCCGGTTTCGGAAATGCTCGCCGCCACCTACGGCATCAGCGGAGGGCGTGTCAGCCAGCAGCTTGCGGATGTTGCCGGAAAATTGGTGGCGGATTACTGGGACAACAACGGCGGGGACATCCGTGCCATCGTTGACGGTTCGCTGCTGATGGATTATGATGAAGCCGGGGTGGAGATGCAGTTCAAGTCCGCCGCCGCCATCAGCGTCACCTACACGCTGCTGGAACGCTGCGGATTTGAGCCTGCCGGGTGGTTCGACAAGGACGATTTTCAGGCAATCTACAATTTCTCCACCCCGGATAGTGTCTACGCCCTCGGCGCAGCCGTCAGCGATATGAGCCGGGAGGTCTTACGCCAAATTGAGCGCACCGTAAAAACCACCATTCGCCGCCGAAACAATGAAAGGAGCCAGCATGAATATGAGCAGCAATCTGAGTTACACGCAGACCGGGGATTATCTTCTCCCGAACCTGACCCTGCATCAGCCGAAGAACCCGCTGGGCAAGTACGGCAGGCTGCGCCGGACGTACCTGATGAACCATCGCCCGGTGCTGTACAACACGATGCTCCTGAATGGGAGTCTGTACCCGCACCTGACGGAGGTGGAGCAGAACGCAGCAGCGATGAAGGAGCATCTGATGACCGAACTGCTGGCGAAGAACCCGGCCCCGGACAAGGAAAAACATCAGATGCAGTGGGTGCAGCACATGAACAGCCTGAAAGCACAGGCAGAGGAACTGGTGCTGACGGAGCTGATCTACAGCTAAGTTTTCTGGATGCTCACATCCCCACCGAAGCCCAGCAAATCGAAAAAATCGACCGAGCGGAGAGCGAAAAAACGCCCTCCGCTTTTGTTTTGTCGCAGGCTGAAATTGAGAACGAGCTGCGGCGGCATGGTTCAGGGTTTACAGGCGGCAAACAGCGCATTATTGCGCTGTACCAGACCCAGCCTGACCGCAAACTCTGTGCCAAAGCACTGGCAAAGGAGTACGGCATCGGTGGGCACTCCCACGATTATCTGGATGGCAGTCGAGGCTTCGTCAACCACGACTGGAAGGGTCTGGAATTTGTTCATTATCCCGACCACCAGAAAATCACCCTGAAATGGGCGCAGGTGGAAAAGTATATCGACCTTATGATTCAGTCCGACCGCTATCTGACAGATGAGGAAAAGGAACAGCGTGCTACCAGACAGGAAGCATCCAACTACAATGTCGGGGATGAAGTTGTGGTAGACCTGCCCACCAGAACGATTGAAGGTACCATCGGCTATGTTGGCGAAACCGATGTGCGCATCGACACCAGTGCGCACGGGCAGTCTTGGGACAATGAGGTTATTAACAAGCAGCAGTTTGAGCAGGGGCTGCGACAGAGTGCGACTGCTCAGCGTGTGGATAAAATGCTGGCGCAGGCAGAAGCCATCGCCAAGGAATCCGAAGTGCCTGAATACGAACGTTTCTCTGTCCGAAAAGTCGTTGACGGTAAAATGCCGCTTTTTGCTATCTGGGATGATCTTTATGATGACTACTATGAAACCAATCACGCCGTTCCACAGTTTTCTGACGAGAAGCAGGCAGAATCTTATCTGGAAAATCTGAAAAGAGAAGTTGCAGACAGAGAAGCCGCCGAGTGGCTCAAAGTCGAACACGCAAAATTTTTAGCAGACAAGGACGAGCCGGAGCCGTCTGACGAAGAACTGGACGAACTGCCCATCTCTGCTGTAATGGACGGAGAGGTGCAGACCTTCCCGGATGCCGCTGCCTTGGATGAAGCCTTGAACGCTGCGCCTGCCGGGAACTTCCGCATCACAGACGACCATTTGGGCGAGGGCGGTGCAAAGCAGAAATATGCCCGGAACATCGAAGCCATCCGAACTCTGTTTCGTTTGGAGGAGGAGCACCGGGGTGCCACCGCCGAGGAACAGCAGGTGCTTTCACAGTATGTGGGCTGGGGCGGTCTGGCAGACGCTTTTGACCCCGGCAAAGATAGTTGGGCAAAGGAATACGCCGAACTGAAAGGGCTGCTCTCCGAGGACGAGTATGCCGCCGCACGTTCCAGCACCCTGAACGCCCACTACACCAGCCCCACCGTGATCCGTGGTATCTACGATGCGGTGGAGCGCATGGGTTTCCGCAGCGGTAACATTCTGGAACCTAGTATGGGCGTGGGCAACTTCTTCGGTATGCTGCCGGACACCATGCAGGACAGCCGTCTGTACGGCGTAGAGCTGGATTCCATCACCGGGCGCATCGCCAAAAAGCTGTACCCGCAGGCCGACATTACCGTGGCGGGCTTTGAGACCACAGACCGCCGTGATTTCTACGATCTGGCGGTGGGCAACGTGCCCTTCGGCAACTACAAGGTCAACGACAAGGCGTACAACAAGCTGGGATTCTCCATCCACAATTATTTCTTTGCGAAAGCCATCGACCAAGTGCGTCCGGGCGGCGTGGTGGCGTTCGTCACCAGCCGCTACACCATGGATAGCAAGGACAGCACCGCCCGCAAGCACATGGCAGAGCGTGCTGACCTGTTGGGAGCTATCCGTCTGCCGAATAATGCGTTCAAGGCAAACGCAGGCACGGATGTTGTGAGTGACATTATCTTTTTGCAGAAGCGTGACCGCCCTGCGGACATCGAACCTGCATGGGTGCAGCTTGGCAAGACCGAGGACGGCTTTGCCATCAACCAGTATTTCGTGGACCACCCGGAGATGATTCTGGGCGAACTGACCACCGAAAGCACCCAATACGGACGGGAGGAACTGACGGTTGCCCCCATCGAGGGCGCAGTGCTGGCCGACCAGCTTGCCGAAGCGGTACAGCATATTGAGGGCCAGTATGTTGAAGTCGAGGTGGAAACACCAGATGTTGCGGATGCAGAAGTCGAGCGCAAGACGCTCCCCGCTGACCCAGATGTAAAGAATTTCTCCTATGCCGTGGTGGACGGTGAGGTGTACTACCGAGAAAATTCGATTATGACGCAGGTGGAGTTGTCCGATAATGCCAAAGGCCGTGTAGCTGGTATGGTGGAGTTGCGGCAAATCGTCAACGAACTGATTGACCAGCAGTTGGACTTCCCGGACGAGGATATTAAGGCATCGCAAGCAAAATTGAACGCCGCCTACGATGCCTTTACCGCAAAATACGGCCTGA
>OJRL01001216.1_pt1 | contig 10790 bp, 9 predicted proteins | sample 1599191 | NCBI WGS metagenome assembly OJRL01 (sample SAMN03922537, study PRJEB24848) | human gut metagenome | isolation source: stool sample | host: Homo sapiens | place: Germany | collected 2010-05
GATGTGTATAAGAGACAGGAACAAGGCCGTGGCAGAGGATGTGGATGTGATCTTCTGCCCCGTCTCCATCGCCTACGCCACGCAGATCGTGGGTCTGGCCGCCTCCATGGGCCTGGATATCCCCCTGCTGGGCTCCGACACACTGGACAGCAACGTGGTGCTGGAGGCCGCGCAGGGCAGCAACGTACAGCTGTACGTGTCCACCTTCTACCAGGAGGGCGGCTCTCCCAAGTTCGATGACGGCATCAAGGCATGGCTGAACGAGGACTCCACCGCCATGACCAACAACGGCGGCAACGATACCATCGCCGCTGTCACTGCCATGGGCTATGACGCCTACTATGTGGCGCTGGAGGCCCTGAAGGCCGCCGGCTCTACCGACAAGGCCGCCGTGAAGGCCGCGCTGCCTGACGTGACCTACACCGGCGTGTCCGGCTCCATCGCCTTTGACGAGCAGGGCGACGCCATCCGGGACACCGCCTATATCAAGACCGCAGACACCGCCAACAACGCCTGGACGCTGGAGACGGTCCAGACTGTGGAATAAGCCTGCCATCCGGCCAGCCTGGCGGGGTATCCCCCGCCAGGCGGCTTGTTCTTGCGCGAGATGGGACCGCCTCGAAAGGGGCCGCAGCCCGGCCTTTTTGGAGACGGTCCTTCCCGCTCGCCAACTCTGAAAGAAAAGGGGGTATCCCTGTGCAATACGGAATTTCCATCCTGCTCTCCGGCATCTCGCTGGGCGGGCAGTACGCCCTGATCGCCATCGGATACACCATGGTTTACGGCATCCTGCGCCTGATCAACTTCGCCCACGGCGACGTGTTCATGGCGGCGGGATTAATCATGGTCTATCTCAGCGCAAGCCTGCCCATCGGCGTGGCGCTGCCGCTGATGATCCTGCTGACGGTGCTGCTGGGCTTTGTCATCGAACGGGCAGCCTACAAGCCGCTGCGCAGCGCGCCCCGGATGAGCGTCATGATCTCCGCCATCGGCGTCAGCTATCTGCTGCAGAATTTGGCCACCTATATCACCGGCGGACTGCCGCAGATGTACCCCAGCCTGCCCGGCCTGTCCAGTCAGATCACCATTGCCGGCACCTCCACCAAAATGGTGACGGTGATTACGCCATTCCTGGTGGTGGCGCTGGTAGTGGTGCTGACCCAGCTCATCAACCACACCAAGATCGGCATGGCCATGCGGGCCGCCTCCCGGGATTTTGAGACCGCGCAGCTGATGGGCATCAAGATCAACAACATCATCAGCTTCACCTTTGTCATCGGTTCCTTCCTGGCGGCGGTGGGGTCTGCGCTGTACTTCACCAACTATCCCTCCATCGTGCCGCTGTCCGGCTCCCTGCCGGGCCTGCGGGCCTTCGTGGCGGCAGTGTTCGGCGGCATCGGCTCCATTCCCGGGGCCGTGGTGGGGGCATTCCTCATCGGTCTCAGCGAGACGGTGATCAAGAGCTCCAACTGGAGTGTGTTTTCCGACGCGTTCACCTTCGCGCTGCTCATCATCATCCTGGTGGTGAAGCCCACCGGCCTGTTCGGTGAGAAGTCCACCGACAAAGTGTAAAGGGGGCGTCACGATGCTGCAAGAAAAAAAGAGCAAACGGGGCGCGTGGATCGCCCTGGGCTGCGTGGCGGCCCTGCTGGTCCTGGTGATTGTGCTGGAGAACACCATGCAGCCCACCAGTATGCTGTTCACCGTGCTGAAGAAGGGGGCTGTGTACGCGCTGGTGGCGGCCTCCCTGAACCTGCTGAACGGCTTTACGGGCCTGTTCTCCCTGGGGCAGGCGGGCTTCATGCTGCTGGGCGCCTACACCTACGCCATTCTGACCATTCCCTCTGCCGACCGGGAGAGCGTCTACTACCTCTACGGCGGCTCGGCAGTGAATTTCTCCCTGCCGGAGCTGTTCGGCGGCGGCGCCCTGGGTCTGATCCTGGGTGTGCTGGCGGCGCTGATCCTGGCGGGCTGTGTGGCGGCGGTGATCGCCTGGCTTATCGGCCTGCCGGTGCTGCGGCTGAAGAGCGACTACCTGGCCATCGCCACCCTGGGCTTTGCGGAGATCATCCGGGCCATCTTCCAGTGGGACCGGCTGGGCCCTGTCACCAACGGCGCCAACGCGCTGAAGAGCTTTCCCACCTTCTCCAGCTTCAACATCGAGAACGCCAATGGGGAGGTGGTGCTGCGCCTTTCCACCTTTGTGCCCTTCCTGCTGGTGGCAGTGTGCATCGGGATCATGGTGTTGTTGATCAACTCCACCTATGGCCGGGCCTTCAAGGCCATCCGGGAGGATGAGGTGGCCGCCGAGGCCATGGGCATCAACCTGGCCAAGCACAAGCGGATGGCCTTCTGCATCAGCTCCTTCTTCGCCGGCGTGGGCGGCGGCCTGTTCGCCATGTTCGCCAACCAGGCCCAAGCCAAGACCTTCACCACCTCCATGACCTACGAGATCCTGCTGATCGTGGTGATCGGCGGCATCGGGTCCATCTCCGGCAGCTGCATCGCCTCGTTCCTGTACGTGGCGGCCAGCGAGTGGTGGCTGCGGTTCCTGGACACGGAGACGTATATCGGCGCCTTCAAGGTGCCCTTCCTGCGGACCGGCTTCCGGATGGTGGTGTTCTCCATCATCATCATGATCGTGGTGCTGTTCTTCCGCCGCGGCCTCATGGGGGACCGGGAGCTCTCTGATGTGGCCCGGAGCCTGCGGGCCCGCCTCTCCGGAAAATCGAAAAAGAAGGAGGCGGCGAAATGAGTGAGAAGATCCTTCGTTTGGAGAATATCACCATGCAGTTCGGCGGCGTCATCGCCGTGAACAACATGAATCTGGAGGTAGGCGAGGGGGAGATCGTCTCCCTGATCGGCCCCAACGGCGCGGGCAAGACTACGGCCTTCAACGTCATCACCGGCGTGTACCAGCCCACCAACGGCGCGGTGTGGTACCGGGGGGAGAAGATCGTGGAAAACTACCCCCAGGGCAAGATGCGCAAGCTCTACAAGGGCGAGCACGCCGGGGAGTACACCCACGCCCTGGCCCGCACCCCGGACAAGATTACCCGGATGGGCATGGCCCGGACCTTCCAGAATATCCGTCTGTGGAAGGACCAGACGGTGTTCGACAACGTGCTGACGGCCATGCACTGCCGTGCGACGTGCAATCTCCTCACTGCGACCTTCCATCTGAACCGGCAGGAGGAGGCGCGGCAGCGCCAGCGGGTGGAAGAGCTGCTGGCGGAGGTGAACCTCAGCGACGTTTCCGGGGAGAAGGCGAACTCCCTGCCCTACGGCAAGCAGCGGCGGCTGGAGATCGCCCGGGCCCTGGCCACGGATCCGCAGCTGCTGCTGCTGGACGAACCGGCTGCGGGCATGAACCCCCAGGAGACCGACGAGCTGACGGCCTTCATCGGGGAGATCCGCACGAAGTTCGGCCTGACGGTGTTTCTGATCGAGCACCACATGGACCTGGTCATGGACATCTCCGACCGGATCTATGTGCTGGACTTCGGCAAGCTGATTGCCGACGGCACACCGGCGGAGATCCAGAACAATCAGCGCGTCATCGACGCGTACCTGGGGGTGGCGGAAGATGCTTAAAATCCAACAGCTGCGGGTGTCCTACGGCGGCATCCAGGCTCTCCGGGGCATCGACCTGGAGGTGCCGGACGGCAAGATCGTCACCCTGATCGGCGCCAACGGCGCGGGCAAGTCCACCACCCTGCGGACCATCTCCGGCCTGGTGAAGGCGGAGTCCGGCTCCATCCAGTGGAACGGGGAGGAGCTGCTGGGCAAGCCCATCGACAAGATCATCTCCGCGGGCATCGCCATGAGCCCGGAGGGGCGGCGGGTGTTTGCGGACCTGACGGTGCTGGAGAACCTGAAGCTGGGAGCCTACCTCCGCAAGGACAAAGCGGAGATCGAAAAGGACCTGAAATGGGTCTATGAGCTGTTCCCCCGGCTGGAGGAACGGAACTGGCAGTCCGCCGGCACCCTCTCCGGCGGCGAACAGCAGATGCTGGCGGTGGGCCGGGCCCTGATGTCACGGCCGAAGCTGATGATGCTGGATGAGCCGTCCCTGGGCCTGGCGCCGCTGGTGGTGCAGGACATCTTCTCCATCATCCGGGAGATCAACCGCCAGGGCGTGACGGTACTGCTGATCGAACAGAACGCCAACATGGCCTTGAAGATCGCGGACCTGGCCTATGTGCTGGAGACGGGGAACATCACCATGTCCGGCACCGGCGCGGAGCTGCTGGCCAATGAGAAGATCAAAGAGGCGTATCTCGGCAAGCACAGATAACAGCAGGAGAGAGGCGGAAGCCTCTCTCCTGTTTTTGCGTTTCCACTGCCGATGCCGCGGGACCCCGGAGGCGGCGGGGAGACGCCGCGGCCCGAAGGAGGGACGGGCGGCCTTTGCGGAGAACATGTGGGGAGAACGGACGATTCGTCCGTTCTTTTTTTGCGCGGATTTTTCGGAACGGCGCATGAAATGCCAAAATCCAGAGACCCTAAACCAGAGCGATTTCCCTGTACCTTTCCGATGAACAAAGGAGTGAGCTTTTTGGAAACCGGAATTCACAATACCTCCGAGATCGGGCGGCTGAAAAAGGTCCTTCTCCACCGCCCTGGCGGTGAGCTGGAAAATCTGATGCCGGAGTATTTGGAGCGGCTGCTCTTTGATGACATCCCCTATCTGAAGGAGGCCCAGCGGGAGCACGACGCCTTTGCCGACTGCCTCCGGCAGCAAGGAGTGGAGGTGGTCTACCTGCGGGATCTGGTGGCGGAGTCCATCACGGACGCCGACGTGCGGGCCGACTTGATCCGCCAGTTCCTGGAGGAGTCCGGCGTCAAGGACGACCGGCTCCGGGAGAGCCTGGAGGACTTCCTCTCTGCCCTGCCGGACAAGGAGATGGTGTCTGCCATGATGGCGGGCGTCCGCAAGTCCCAGCTCCGGGCAAACAGCGCCCGGCTGGGGGACTATCTCTCTGCCGCCGGGGATGATTACCCCTTCGCCGTAGATCCCCTGCCCAACCTCTATTTTACCCGGGACCCCTTCGCCACCATCGGTACCGGCGTGTCCATCCACAAAATGCACACCGCCACGAGAAACCGGGAGACCCTGTTCGGCAAGTTCATTTTCGAGCACCACCCGGACTACCGCAACGCCCCCAGGTGGTACGACCGGGGCGAGACCTCCTCCCTGGAGGGGGGCGATATCCTGATCCTGTCCCCTCAGGTGCTGGCGGTGGGCATCTCTCAGCGGACGGAGGAGGACTCCATCGACGCCTTGGCGGAGACGGTGCTCTCCGAGAGCAAGACCTTCCGCAAGCTGCTGGCCTTTGACATTCCCAAGAGCCGGTCCTTCATGCACCTGGATACGGTGTTCACCATGGTGGACCGGGACAAGTTCACCGTCCATCCCAACATCCTCCAGCAGATTACGGTGTTCGTCATGGAGCTGGACGAAAACCGGAAGATGAAAATCCGTCAGGAGGACGGCCGGCTGGAGGACATCCTGAAGGAGCACCTGGAGCTGGATAAGGTGACACTGATCCCCTGCGGCCAGGGCAGCGAGATCGACGCCGCCCGGGAGCAGTGGAGCGACGGCTCCAATACCCTGGCCATCGGCCCCGGCGAGGTGGTGGTGTACTCCCGGAACTATGTCACCAACCGGGCCCTGGAGGAGGCGGGCATCCGGCTCCACACCATTCCCAGCGCAGAACTCTCCCGCGGGCGGGGCGGACCCCGGTGCATGTCCATGCCGCTGTGGCGGGAGGATCCGTAAGCATTCGCGGAGCGTGAATGGGCCGCCCCGGCCAGGGAGGGCTTGTCCAGCGGGATGCACCCCCATGTCGTCGTCGCAAAGTCCGCTCAGCCCCGTTTCCGTGTACGGCGAAAACTGCGCCCGCTCCCTTGCACCCCAAGGGCACTTCCGCGCCCACTCCGTGGGCTTGGGCGCTCCTCCTCTCCCCACCGTGCGGGGCGCGGCGGGACCCCTTATCGGTCTTGCCAAAAGAGAAACGGGCCGTGCACGGTCCAAAGAGAAAGGCGCCTGGATGCGCTCTGGTGCAGTGGCCCTCCGCGCTGAAGGGGGGGCGGCGAATCGGTGCCTGCTCCGATTTGGCCTTGCCTTCGGGCACGCTAGGCCCTTCTGCAATTCCCTCGACTGCCGTCCCGTGGCGGATGGTGCGGAAGTTGCCGGGATGCAAGGACGCATTTGAACTGCTTCGCTTTTCCTGTCTCGCGCTACGGCGCTCCGGGGATTTCCGTCATCAGTGTTCCACTGGTTCCTCCTTCCGCGCGTTCGGCTTCGCTACGCACTGCCCTGGCGGTCATAGAAGCTGCAGCTTGGCCCTATGCTGAAACTCTCATTAACCACCGGCCAGCGGCAGCGAAAATCAGCGCAGCGTGTATCCCGGACTTCCCCGGGCTGGAGGGGTTCACAAGGGCCGGACGTTTCCCTCTCTGACCGCCGCAAGGGATCGCCAACCTTCCCCCGCCGAAACATGTTTTCTTTTCCGCCGGGAGCAGTATCCCCCACAGCCCCTGTTCGGCGGTCCACATCTGTCCCCTCAAAAAGTCCTCATCATGAACAAGATAAAAAGGAGTGCATTTTATGGCAATCAATTTGAAAGGCCGGAGTTTTCTGACTCTGGAAGACTTCACCCCCGCGGAGATCCGTTATCTCCTGGACCTGGGCCACGACCTGAAGGCCAAGCGCCGGGCCGGCATCTGCGACCCAACCCTTCAGGGCAAGCACATCGTGCTGCTGTTTGAAAAGACCTCCACCCGCACCCGCTGCTCCTTCGAGGTGGCTGCTACCCAGGAGGGGGGCCACGTCACCTATCTGGACGCCGGCAGCAGCCAGATGGGCAAGAAGGAGTCTCTGGAGGACACCGCCAAAGTGCTGGGCCGGTTTTTCGACGGCATCGAGTACCGGGGCTACGACCAGAAGGTGGTGGAGGATCTGGCGAAGTACGCCGGTGTGCCCGTCTGGAACGGTCTCACCGACGCAGACCACCCCACCCAGATCCTGGCGGACATGATGACCATTGAGGAGCACTGCCACAAGCCCCTGAACCAGGTGAAGGTGGTGTTCCCCGGCGACGTGCGGAACAATATGTGCTACGCCTGGATGATCGGCGCCGCCAAGATGGGTATGCATTTTGTGGGCCTGGGGCCCCAGGAGCTGGCCAAGGAGATGGACGGCACACTGGTGAAGCGGGTATTCGCCACCGCACGGGAGAACGGCGGCCTCATCGAGATCACCGACAACATGAACTCCCTGAAGGATGCGGACGTGATCTACGGCGACATCTGGGCTTCCATGGGCGAGGAGGACCTGATCCCCGAGCGGGCCAAGCTGCTGACTCCCTACCGGGTGACGGAGGAGACACTGAAGGCCACCGGCAACTCCAACGTGCTGTATCTGCACTGCCTGCCCTCCTTCCATGACTTTGAGACCAAGCTGGCCAAGGAGTGGCAGGACAAGGGCGTGGACATCCGGGAGGTCACCGACGAGGTGTTCCGCAGCCGCCACAGTGTGGTATTCGACGAGGCGGAGAACCGGATGCACTCCATCAAAGCTGTGCTGGTGGCCACCATCGGAAGATAATTCATGGAAAAGGCGCCGCCTTTTTCGTGAGAGCGTTTACAGCTATCTGCATGTACTCGCTTCGCTTGCACACTTGATAGCTGGGAAGGATGTTTGCCGACACGCGTGCTGCCGGCAAACATGATGGAAATGATGTTGACGCCGCGGCGTCAAAACAGAAGCGGGGTAGATATCTTGAATCAAAAAAAATTCCACATGCCCACAGCCTATACGATCCTGTTCCTGCTGCTGATCCTGGTGGCTGCCGCCACCTGGATCATCCCGGCGGGCAGCTATGACTACGTGGACGGCGTGCCGGTGGCGGGGACGTACCACACGGTGGAGCAGAATCCCCAGGGAGTGGGCGACGTTCTGAAGGCAGCTTTTTCTGGCTTTTACGACGCGGTGGACGTGTGCATCTTCATCCTGATGGTGGGCGGCTTTCTGGGCGTGGTGATGAAGACCGGTGCCGTGGACGCCGGCGTGGGCAACGTCATCCGCCTGCTGGGCGGCCGGGAGAAGTGGCTGATCCCCATTCTGATGCTGCTGTTCGGCTTGGGCGGCACCACCTACGGCATGTGGGAGGAGACCATGGCCTTTTATCCCCTGCTGATCCCGGTGTTCCTGGCGGCCGGGTACGACGCGGTAGTGGGCATCAGCGTGATCCTGCTGGGGGCCGGGGCCGGCGTCATCGCCTCCACGGTAAACCCCTTTGCCACCGGCATCGCCGCGGGCTTTGCCGGGGTCTCTCTGGGAGAGGGTATCGTGCTGCGGCTGCTGGAGTGGGTGGCCTTTGAGGCGGCGGCCATCTGGTTTGTGATGGCCTACGCCGCGAAGGTCAAGAAGAACCCCTCCAAATCCGTGGTGGGCGTGGGCGCGGGCAAGATCCAGGTAAGCATGGACCAGCAGGTGCCCTTTACCGCCAAGCGGAAGGTCATCATGGCCCTCTTTACGCTGACATTCCTCATCATGGTCTATGCTGTGGTGCCCTTTGACGAGATGGGCCTGTCCCTGCCCGCTCTGGGCTGGTGGTTTCCGGAGCTCTCCGCCCTGTTCTTGGTGGCAGGTGTCGTCATCGGCCTCATTGACCGGATGAGTGAGGAGGAGCTGGTAGAGACCTACGTGGCCGGCTGCGCGGACCTTTTAGGCGTGGCCTTTATCATCGGCATCAGCCGGGGCATCACTGTGCTGATGAACGACGGCGCCATCACCGACACGGTCCTCCACTGGGGAGAGCAGGCCCTTTCCGGCGCCGGGGCCATCAGCTTCACGCTGCTGGTGTTCGCCCTGTACCTGCCCCTCACCATCCTGATCCCGTCCTCGTCGGGCCTGGCGACACTGTCCATCCCCATTGTGGCGCCCCTGGGCAAATTCGCCGGGGTGGGCGGCGATCTGGTGGTGACAGCGTTCCAGTCCGCCTCCGGCCTGGTGAACATCATCACCCCTACTGCGGCGGTGGTGATGGGCGCCCTGGCCCTGGGCCATGTGCCCTACGACCGCTGGGTGAAGTATGTGTGGAAGCTGATACTCTGGTTTTTGCTGCTGGCCCTGGCGTTCCTGGTGGCGGGTGTGCTGCTGGGATAGAAAAAGCAAAGCGCGCACGGTTTTCCGTGCGCGCTTTTTTGCCATATCCAAATGCCGGAAGATGGCGGTTCCGGCGGCTGACTGCTGTTCCGGAAGCGGCCTTCCGCGGAGGCGCCTGATGGGGAAGGACGTACCTCAGTACCCCACGATGAGGCCCTTTTCCATGGCATAGAAGCTGGTGAGTCCCCGGCAGGACAGCAGGTCCACCTGTTTCACCGGCAGGTCTGCCAGGATCTGCCGCTTCAGGGCCATAGCACCCTCCAGGTTCTCACAGTGGGAGATTACCACCTCTGCGTCGGTGCAGTCCTTGCTGGCCTTCATCAGGGCGGTGATGGCCCGGTAGGTCTTACCCACGCCCCGGGCCTTATCCGCCACATGAATGGTGCCCTCGGCTGTGGCGTCCGCAATGATGTGGATGCCCAGGGAGCGGAGCAACGTGCCCACAATGGGCCGCATCCGGCCATTTTTGATAAGGTTGTCGAAATTCTCCAGGGTGAAGCAGGTCCGCAGGGTGGCCTGATAGCGGTGGAGCTGCTGGCAGAGAGCGTCGAAGTCCCCATCATCCCCCGCTGCCTCCATCAGGGCCTGGGCCCGGCGGATCAGCAGCACCATGGTCCCGGCGGCGGCGCGGGAGTCGATGACGCAGATCTGCTTTTCCGGGTGCTCCTCCAGCACCATCTCCCGGGCGATGCAGGCCGCGTGATACGTGCCGGAGAGCTGGGAGGAAAGCGTGAAGCAGACGGTACGGTCCCCCCGCTCAAAGGCCCCGGCAAAGTCGGCGGGGGAGGGGCAGGCGGACGAGGAGGCAGCCTTCTCCACCGCCATGGCGGAGAGCAGGGCGGGAACCGACAGGGCGTCATCGTCCACAAATTCCCGGCCGCCCACCTGGATGCGCAGAGGCACGGTCTCAAACCGGACGCAGCTGCTGTGGAAGGAAGCTGTCCGCAGGTCGCAGCTGCTGTCGCTCACAATATTCCATGTCATAAAGAACACCCCGAAATCTGATTTTAAAAACGATATCTTCTGCCACCATCATACTGGAGGAAGGGAGAATTGTCAAGGATGGATTCGGAAATCTTGACAGGCGGAAAAAATAGTGCTATGCTGGAACAGTTCTTATAAGAACTGTTTTAAATAAAATGAAAGGGGGCGGGCGCTGTGGCAGTGAGCAGTACGCAGCTGCTGCGGGTTATCCAGCAGTTCCGCCGGTATTACGATAGGCATTTCTCAGAGCTTCTGTCCCGCACCGGGCTCTCCATGCGGGAGATTCATGTGGTGCTGTTTCTGGCCAATCATCCGGCACATGACACTGCCCGGGACGTGACAGAGCTCCGGGGACTGGCCAAGAGCCAGGTGTCCGCCGCGGTGGACCTGCTGGCGGCGCGGGAGCTGCTCCGCCGTCAGCCGGACAAGGCAGACCGCCGGGTGATCCATCTGGCGCTGACAGATGCGGGCGCGGCCCTGGCCCGGGAGGGGCAGAAGCTCCAGAGTACCTGCCTGGACGCGCTGTTTGCCGGTCTGACACAGTCGGAGGCGGAGCGATTTCAGGAACTGCTGGAAAAGGTTCTGACCAGCGCGGAAGTGCGGTTGAAGGAAGGAGGCAATACATGAGCCG
>OJRL01001224.1_pt1 | contig 10680 bp, 9 predicted proteins | sample 1599191 | NCBI WGS metagenome assembly OJRL01 (sample SAMN03922537, study PRJEB24848) | human gut metagenome | isolation source: stool sample | host: Homo sapiens | place: Germany | collected 2010-05
ATTCCAGATAAAACCGGAAAGGTAATAGATCAGCCCTGCAAATAACAGCATGCCCATGGCAAACATTTTCCGTTTGCGGTAATGGTACAATTCAAACGGCATTCCATATCTTTTTTGGATGCGGATATGTGTTCTTGTTTTTTTTAAGATCGGACGTAACTGCTTAAAACCTGCTACACTGATGCAGAATTCGTATCCATCTTCCGTGGATTTCAAATTCCAGATCAGAATATCATGGCTTCCGCATAAATTCAGGAAACGTTCCGGCGCATAACCGCTTAAACGGACATACACGTATCCTTTAAAATACTTAATTACCGAGAGCAGCATCTGTTAATTTTCGTACTGGATCGTATCTAAAAACCCGGTAATTTTCATTTCCTCATTCGTGTAATAGTCGATTGCAAGATGTGAGCCGGAAATCAGGATCCTGCAGTTTTTTGTCTGTATTTTGATAAAGGAATCCTCATATTCCAGGATTCCTTTATAATTAGAAATCAGAACCTCATGCCTTCCGGTTGCAGTCACGATCGCTGCGCCGAGCATCAGATCCTTCGGCAGTTCTAAGCTGTTTATTATTTTTTCTTTCTGATTTTTCTTCATATATGATTGTATGAAGGAAAAAAAGATCTTATTCTTTATTCGTAAATATATTCTCTTACGACCGGCAGCATTTCTTTCGGCACGGCAGCAATTTCATAAGCATGCAGTACTTTTTCGGCAGCCGCATCCATTTTTTCACGATCATTTGCATAAATGACTGCCAGTGTGTCACCGGTATCTACAGCATCTCCATTTTTCTTCTTTAAATAAATGCCAACAGAAAGATCGATCACACTGTCCTTCGTTTCACGTCCACCGCCAAGTGTCATACAGGCAATGCCAATATTTTCCGCCAGAATGCGATGCACGAATCCGCCGCACGCTGCTTTTACTTCGACCGAATATTTTGTTTTTGGAAACTTTGAAGTGTCATATACATAAGATGCATCCCCACCCTGCGCTCTCACAAACTCAGCCATTTTATCAAGCGCAGCTCCACTGTCTATGGAATCCTGCATGAGTTTTACCGCCTCTTCGCATGAATCTGCACGTCCTGCAAAGAGTAACATCTGGGCCCCCAGTGCAAAGACTACCTCTTTAAAATCCGAAGGGCCTTCTCCTTTTAAGGTGTCGACCGCCTCGATCACTTCGATGGCATTTCCAACGGCATTTCCAAGCGGCTGGTCCATATCCGTGATGACTGCCGCCGTCTTTTTGCCTGCCATCGTTCCGATCGACACCATCTCTTTTGCAAGTGCGACAGAGTCCTCATATTTTTTCATAAATGCGCCGTTTCCGGTCTTGACGTCGAGCACGATTGCATCACTGCCGGAAGCTAATTTTTTGCTCATAATCGAGCTGGCAATCAGTGACATCTGATCGACGGTAGCCGTGACATCACGCAGTGCGTACAGCTTTTTATCCGCCGGGGCAAGATTGGCCGTCTGCCCTGCCAGTGCAATACCGATCTCACGGACATTTTTAAAAAAGATTTCCTCCGGAAGCGCAGTCGTAAATCCCGGAAAACTCTCAAGTTTGTCAATGGTTCCTCCGGTATGGCCAAGTCCTCTTCCAGACATCTTTGCAACCGGAACTCCAAGAGAAGCAATGATCGGTGTCAGCGCTAACGATGTCTTATCTCCCACACCGCCGGTACTGTGTTTATCTACTTTCACACCCGGAATGGAAGAGAGATCGAGCACATCCCCGCTGTCACGCATGGCAAGTGTCAGGTCGACCGTTTCCCGTTTACTCATTCCCTGAAAACAGATCGCCATCGTCATGGCAGACATCTGATAATCCGGAATCGTACCGTCCGTAAAACCATCGATCATAAAACGGATCTCATCTGTGGTCAGTTCCATGCCAAGTTTTTTCTTTTCAATCAGGTCATACATTCTCATGTGCATAATCCTCCCTTGTATCGATATCAACAAAAAATTCCGGCATTAAAACCGGATAAGAGAAAACATCATCCGGGTGGGAACGGATCACTATTTTACCGCCGCACTCCCCGGTCAGTGCAAGCAGTTCCCCGCGATAAGTTTCCGAAAAAAGATTGGGGCTGCGCAGACTGCCGTCACACGCTAAAGCTCCGATCCCTTTTTTGCTGTGAAAAAATGCATCCAGAAAGTCAAGGAGTAATTCTGCTTTTACATACGGCTGGTCTGCCTGAAAAAACATATCATAGGAAACAGAACCACCCGTTGCTGTCACGGGATAAGTAACAGATGTCTCTATGCCTTTTCGAATGCTTGAGGCAATTCCGTCGTTTTGCGTACCTTGATTGCGCACGACGATGCAGTCGATTGCAGACAATTCTTTACACAACTGCTCAATTTCATCGTATGCAGTCACAACAATGATCTTACACGGATAACTGCTCATATTCTGCAGGCGCACTAATTCTGTCAGACCATGCAGGAACAACGGTTTTCCATGAAATTCCGTAAGCAGTTTATTGCTGCCGAACCGCCTTGCGTATCCGGCAGCAAGATAGATCAGATTTATCTGTATCGTATCAGATCACCTTCATTCCCTTCAGGATTTTCTCAGGTGTGATCGGCAGTTCATTGATCCAGACACCGGTCGCATTGTAAACTGCATCTGCGATTGCCGGAGCCGGCGTGTTGATGACGATCTCACCGATCGATTTTGCACCGAAAGGACCGGTCGGCTCATAGCTGCTGTCAAATTCCACACGGATGCGGTCGGTATCTAAACGGCTTGGCACTTTATACTGCATGAAGGAGTTAGAAAGATTCTTTCCTCTCTCATCGTACCAGATATCTTCATACAGTGTCATACCGATTCCCTGTAAAAGACCACCCTCAGTCTGTACCCTTGCAAGGTTGGTGTTTACAACCGTTCCACAATCCACACAGGCGGTGTAATCCAATAACTCGATAGCACCTGTTTCCGGGTCTGCTTCGATCTCCGCACACGCCGCCATAAATGGTGGCGGTGATACCGGAGAGCTGTGTGAGTATGTTACTTCCAGTGAGATCTCATTGTTGCACATGGATGCAGTTGCAATATCAAACAGACTCATTTTTGCGCCGTCCGACTCATCGATGACATTTTCTCCGTCAAAAGTGAGTGCCGAGGCATCTTTGTTCATGCGTACTGCTGCAAGCGCGATGATGCGTTCACGCAGCTGTTCACACGCCTTCACTGCTGCCATTCCGGTCAGATAGGTCGTACTGGACGCATAAGAACCGGAATCATATGGGGAAATATCTGTATCAACACCGTACACGGAAATATTATCGATCGGTGTCTCTAACACATCCGCCGCAAACTGGGCAATGATCGTATCGCACCCTGTTCCCATATCGGTACAGCCGACCGTGATATGATAAGTTCCCTCATCACTTAATTTTACCGTGACAGAACCGACGTCACAGTTGGAAATGGAAGATCCCTGCATTGCCATGGCAACGCCGCGTGCACGGATCTTTCCATCCGGCATGACAGTGCGCATGCCTTTTTCTTTCCATCCGATCATATCAGAAGCCTTTAGCAGACATTCCTCTAAGCGGCAGCTATTCGCAGTCTCGCCATAATAAGCTGGCATCACATCGCCCTCATGGATCATATTCTTCTGGCGAAGCACGATCGGATCCATGGAAAGTCTGTCTGCCAATTTATTGACTGTGGACTCCACCGCAAAAATACCCTGTGTGGCACCGTAACCGCGGTAAGCGCCTGCGGACATCCGGTTTGTATAGACTACCTCATACTGAAAACGGAATGCCTCCGTGTGGTACATCGGGATGGATTTGTGGCCGCTTAATCCCACCGTAGTCGGACCATGTTCACCAAACGCCCCTGTATTTGAAAGTGTGTGCAGGTCGATGGCACGGATCGTTCCATCCGACATTGCGCCAAGACGTACACGGACTTCCATCTCGTGGCGCGGTGAGGATGCGATCATGGATTCCTCCCTGGTGTAGATCATTTTTGCAGGTTTTCCGGTCTTCCATGTTACGATCGCCGGATATACTTCCGTCACAACCGTCTGTTTTGCACCGAAACCTCCACCGATACGCGGTTTGATGACACGCACTTTTGCCTTGGAAATATCGAGTGCATTTGCAACGATTCTCCGCACATGGAACGGGATCTGCGTGGAACTGAGCACGATCAGACGGCCATAGGTATCCAGATAGGTACAGGTACGGAAAGTTTCCATCATGCTCTGCTGCATGGCTTTGACATGGTAAGTTTCGTCTAATACGATATCACAGTCCGCAATCACGGCATCCACATCACCCTCTCCGTCCACACCGGACGCACAGAGGTTCCTTTTGTTGTCCGCACCCACCGGGCAGAGTGACTTCCAGTCATCCTCCGGATGTACTAAAACCGGATTATCCATTGCTGTGTGGAAATCTAATACAGCATCTAAAACCTCATAAGTCACTTTGATCCGTTTTAATGCCATATCGACTGCTTTTTCGGTCTCTCCGGCAATGATCGCAACCGGATCGCCGACAAAGCGGACACGATCTTCTAATATATAACGGTCATACGGACTCGGCTCCGGATAAGTCTGTCCTGCCATGGTAAAGCGGCGTTTTGGAACATCTTTGTAGGTCAGTACACAGACAATACCGTCTACTTTTTCTGCAAGGTCTGTGCGGATCTCCTTGATCAGTGCATGCGCATGCGGACTTCTCAGAACTTTTACGACCAGACAGTCCTTTGGCGCCACATCATCCATATAAACCGGTTTTCCGGTCACAAGCGCCATCGCATCTTTTTTCATTACGGGAGCGTTGACAAATTTTCCCGGTTTTCTTAAGTTCGTACTGCTGTTCATGCTTTTCCCTCCATTTTAAACTTCAGGTATTCTTTGACTGCACGAAGCTGGCTCTCATATCCGCTGCATCTGCAGAGATTTCCGGCAAGATATTCCTTCATATCCTCCTCCGTCGGGTTTTCCAACTCATCCTCCATCGCAAGTACATTCATGATAAATCCCGGATTGCAGAAGCCGCACTGCTCGCCGCCCTGTTTTGCGAGATAAGTGCCAAATTCTTTTGCACGATCTTCCACTCCCTCTAAGGTTGTGATATGTGTACCGTCTGCCTTTGCCGCTAACACGGAACAGGAAAGCACCGGTTTGTGGTCAATCCACACGGTACAGAGACCGCAATTTGAGGTCTCACATCCTCTTTTTACACTGTAACAGCCCTCTGACCGGACAAATTCTAACAGCGGCAGATCTGCTGCTATCTCGCGTGTAATTTCACGCTCATTCAGCCATACATGTATTTTCATCTTATTGTTCGTTCTCCATTTCTGATATTGTCTTTTTATAAGCAAAGACTTTCATACCTTTTTACACCAATGCCTGTCTTTTATTTTTCCAAAGAACAGATTGCTCTGCGGATCAGCACGCCAGCAACATGTTTTCGGTAATCAGCTCCAGCTCTGCGGTTGCTGCCATAAGTAAACTGATCTGCGCACCAGGTTGCAAGTTTCTTTACCAGTGCCTCATCTTTTTCAAATCCTTCCGGAAGCTGCTTTCCAAAACCATCCGGTTCACCGGAACCGAGCGGCAGCTCTACCAATCTGGCATGAACCGGTCTTGCTCCGATACTCACATGCAGACTGCCATCATATTCAGACACTGCACAGGCAACCACCGGAAAATCGGTAGCCGTGTTGCGCTGGCTTAAATAGGCAATGCGGATCGGCTTTTTTGCCACATGCAGAGCTACTAAAATATCATTATCATATGGCATATCAATAAATTCTTTTAAGGAAACCATACCTGCATGATACAGTTCTACCTGGGTATCCATTGCCAGAAATACGGTCAGTACATCGGAAAAACCAAAACGTCCGAAAATACTTCCACCTACGGTTGCACAGTTGCGGAACTGTACACCGACAATATGGCGGACACTTTCACGGATGGCTCCGTCTGTATATGCGGCAAGTCCCGCATGTTTTTCTATCTCACGCAGTGTTGTCATGGCACCGATGACAAACTCTGTATCCGTCTCGGTGATCTGATCCAGCCCAAGCCCTGACAGATCGATTGCCGTCGCAATTCTCCGGTCACCGATCTTCATCCAGACACCGCCTGCGATGATCTTATTATTCTTTTTCTGATTCAGCTCATACGCTTCTTCTAAACTTTCTACCTTGCGGTATTCATTGATCGTTAACATTGATTCCTCCTGTGTGTACGCATAAAAGGGTGCTATTTATATTATACTGTACAGAAGTACTGCCGTCAAACGGGAATAAGGGAAAATCAAGGACTTTTCCCGGAAAACCAAGGACTTTTTCTGGAAAACTGTGGTTTCCCGCAAAAAAATGGGCATATTACGCAAACTCTCATTTGCAATATGCCCATTCTCTAAATAACTCTTATTCTTTTCTAATAAGTAAACAACTGCGTCCAGTACGGCGTTCTCTGACTATCTGTACGGTAACCGACACCAAGCTTCTTAAAGTTCGGGTTTAAGATATTCGCACGGTGCCCTTCACTGTTCATCCATGCATTCATAACCGCTTCCGGTGTTTTCTGACCCCATGCGATATTTTCCCCGGCTCCGCGATAAGTGATACCAAGATCTGTGATCGCCGTTCCAAAATTTCTTCCATCCGGTCTGGTATGGGAAAATGATTTTTCAATTTCTTTTGAACGTGTCATTGCGGCAGTCGCAACTGTATCATCCCATGTAAGTTCCGTTAAGCCGGCCTTTTTCCGCTCTGTGTTGACCAGTTTTAAAACCTGTTTTGCATAGAAATTTTCCGTTACATCATCTTTCGGCTGTTCACTGTCTGTAGTACTGTTCCCACCTGATTCAGTACCGCCCGGCTGACTTTCTTCCGGCCTTTCTGATGTACCCGGCTTTTCCGATGTGTCTGGTTTCTCTGACGTATCAGGTTTTTCTGATGTATCCGGTGTCTGCTCTTCTTTGTCGTCTTCTGGAATTTCCGGTATGCAGTCTCCCGGTAAAACGATTGCCGGAAAACGATCACATATTTTTTTCAATACATCATTGATAGAACCTGTCTCAACAGAGTTCCACTGATTTGTTGTGCAGTCCTTCTCATAAACTGAGATGTTCACACGGTTAGCGGACGCTGCCTCTACCGGTGCAGATACGCTCATCGCAATTCCAAGTGCCGTTGTAAATGCTAGTATTGTCTGTTTCTTCATGATATTCCTCCATTTGTAATTTTGCATTATGTAACAGTTTAAATATTTCTTATCCATTTCAAATATATTACATAATTGTTACAAGCAGAAGAATATCATAATTTATACTGCCATCCAACCGGTAAAATCTGGAATTTCTGGTATTTTTTACTCCACTCCCATCTTTTTACAGACATCGTTCAGACAACAGCGGTCACAATACGGTTTTGTCCGCGCCGTACATACTTCACGTCCATGATACACAAAACGGTGACACAGATCATTCCCTTCCTCCGGCGGAATGATCTTCCAGAGTGCCATCTCTACCTTTTTGGGTTCTTTGATTCCATCGACAAGACCAATACGGTTTGCAAGGCGGATACAGTGTGTGTCAGTTACGATTGCAGGTTTTCCAAAGACATCTCCCATGATCAGGTTCGCACTCTTTCTTCCCACACCCGGAAGTTTTAAAAGGGAGTCAAAATCTTCCGGCACATTTCCACCGTACTGCTCCCATAAAATCTTCATACATGCACTGATATCCCGTGCCTTGCTTTTTCCAAGTCCGCACGGTCTTACAATTTCTTCAATTTCTTCCACCGGTGCTTCGGCAAGTGCTTTCACATCCGGAAATTTTTCATATAATTTTTCTACAACGATATTTACCCTTGCATCGGTACACTGTGCCGCCAAGCGGACACTGACCAGAAGTTTCCACGCCTGGTCATATTCGAGACTGCATCCGGCATCCGGGTATTTTTTTTTCAGACGCTCGATCACTTCTTTGGCAAGTTCTTTCTTTCTCATGGTTAGCCTCACTTCCTTATTGTCTTATTACAAAATATATTCCCTTAAACACATTTATTTTAAGCGTTATTCTTGTCTGTTTTCAGGTATCACAAGTTTTAGCGCAGGCACCACAAGCTTGTGATACCTGATATTCTATCATAAAACCTTACCTGAAACAATGAAAGCAATACTGGTCAAAATTACTTTCTCACTTCCTGCGCTCCATAAATAGATTTATCCCCGTTCACCAGATAAGCAAAAATGCATACGATCAGAAACGGCACCATATCATTTGCTCCAAATACTTCAAGTCCGATCAACACCGGCGCAAGCAGTGTGTTCGTTGCACCTGCAAATACAGCTGCGTATCCGAGTGCCGCACAGTAAACCGGCGAAATGGAAAGAATTCCCCCTAAAACAATTCCAAGCGATGCACCAATGGAAAATAACGGTGTAACCTCCCCACCCTGATATCCGATTGCAAGAGTTAAAATTGTCAGCAGCAGTTTTAAGATCCAGTCATAAGAATAAATCATTCCGCCAGAAAATGCTGCCGAGATCAGATTGGTTCCAAGTCCGCTGTATCTTCCGTTGTAAAGCAGAAACAAAATCAGTGCTAACGGGATGGAAATAACACCTATCCTGAAATATGGATTTTTGATTTTTTCTCCGAAAAACTTTTTTGATTTTGCAAGCAGAAACGAAAACAGCCGTCCGGTCAGTCCAAAAATGATTCCAAGCACAATGAGCCGGACAGCCATACCAGCATCTGATATCTCAAGTGTATCCTTAAGCGGCACATATAATTTTTCCAGCCCCAGTGTATGGGAAGTATAAGCAGCTGTATATGAAGCAATCAGTGCCGGCAGCAGTGCTTCATACTGTATTTTTCCTGCAACGATCACTTCCATGGAAAAAAATACGGCTGTAAGCGGCGTCTGAAACAAACCACCGAACCCCGCCGCCATACCGGTAATCAGCATAACGCGGCTGTCTTTTGGAAGATGAAATCTGCGCCCAAGTACATGTGATAACACTGCACCGATCTGCACGGCGACGCCTTCGCGGCCGGCACTTCCTCCGAATAAATGCGTGATCCAGGTTCCAGACATGACCAGAGGAATTAACAACAACGGAATATCCTCTCTTTTTTTCTGTCCCGTCTCAAATACTAATGTCATCCCCTTTAAGCTTGTCTCGCTGAAATGATAATACAGCCATGTGATCAAAAGACCAGCAAACGGCAGAAACGGTATCAGATACAAATAATGGCCTGTCCGAAAATCAGAAATTGTCAGTAGTCCTCTGCCAAATACTGTATCAATGATTCCAACCAGTACACCGGTTAAAATGGCAAGCAATACATATTTCAGAGATAAAACAATCGTTTGTGATTTGTTTTCCATCCGTTTAATCCTTCGCTGTGCAATTTTTTTGCACAAACATCCTTTCTTTATCTGATTATTTTTCGAAATCACAAAAAAAGCTGATACCCCCGTGCAGTCTACACAGAAGTCATCAGCTAAATTTAGCGGTTTCGAATTAATCGTGGGAGAACCTCATTCCCGTTTCATACTTTTTTTCTGTAAAATATCATATCTTTCGCGCTATGTCAATAAAAAATATTTTACATTACAACTTTATTGTGATACAGTATTGCAGTAATGTTTCATTCATGATATACTTGCAAAAATTTATATGAACAGACAAAGGAGAGTTTTGTTATGACAGGACAGACAATAGGACTGCTTCTCGTCATGATCATTTATCTGATCCTGATGGTTGGCATTGGTGTACTCTATTCCAAAAAGAACAATGATGTTTCTGATTTTTATCTGGGTGGCCGTAAACTCGGGCCGATTGTAACTGCAATGAGTGCGGAAGCATCTGACATGAGCAGCTGGCTTTTGATGGGACTGCCCGGTGTTGCGTATCTTTCCGGTTGTGCTGAGGCCGGCTGGACTGCGATCGGGCTTGCAATCGGTACCTATCTCAACTGGCTGATCGTTGCAAAACGCCTGCGCCGTTATACCCACAAAGCAAACAATTCCATCACGCTGCCGGCTTTTTTCGAAAACAGATACCGTGATAAAAGCCATGCACTGATGGCAATTTCTGCAATTATGATCGTGATTTTCTTTGTGCCGTATACCGCTTCCGGTTTTGCTGCATGTGGTAAATTGTTTTCTACACTGTTTGGTGTTTCCTATCTTCCGTCAATGATTATCAGCGCGATCGTCATTGTTTTGTACACCACTCTTGGTGGATTCCTTGCCGCAAGCATGACGGATCTGATTCAGAGTATCATCATGACAATTGCACTCTTTATCGTTGTAATTTTCGGTATCCACACTGCCGGAGGATTTGATGCCATTATTGCGAACGCAAAATCCATGAACGGATATTTAAGTCTTTTTTCTTCCTATGACCCTGCAGCCGGCGCATCCGTTCCATACAAAAGTCTTACCATTGCATCAACACTTGCATGGGGACTCGGATATTTTGGCATGCCGCATATCCTGCTTCGTTTTATGGGAATCGAGGATGAGAACAAATTAAAAACCTCCAGAAGGATTGCATCCGTATGGGTTGTTATTTCCATGTTTGTTGCCATTTTTATCGGTATTATCGGTTCTGCAATGACCAAAGCCGGTGCCCTTGCGTTATTTGAGAATTCGGCTCAG
>OJRL01001252.1_pt1 | contig 10510 bp, 12 predicted proteins | sample 1599191 | NCBI WGS metagenome assembly OJRL01 (sample SAMN03922537, study PRJEB24848) | human gut metagenome | isolation source: stool sample | host: Homo sapiens | place: Germany | collected 2010-05
GGGTAGAGCCGCTCCGGGTCCAGGCCCACCCACTCCGGGCTGGTCAAAAATTCCCAGGCCCAGTGGATGGCGTCCCTTTTGAAGTAGTCGCCGAAGGAGAAGTTGCCCAGCATCTCAAAATAGGTGCCGTGGCGGGCGGTCTTGCCGATGTTTTCGATGTCGCCGGTGCGGATGCACTTCTGGCAGGTGCAGACCCGGTGGCGGGGGGGCTCCTTCTCGCCGGTGAAGTAGGGCTTCATGGGGGCCATGCCGCTGTTGATGAGCAGCAGAGAGGCGTCGTCCTGGGGCACCAGGGAGAAGCTGGGCAGGCGGAGGTGCTCCTTGCTCTCAAAGAAAGCCAGGAACATCTCCCGTAACTCGTTCAGTCCAAAGGGTTTGGGATCGCGCATGGGTATTACCTCCATATCAAGTAAAGTGTGAATTGAACTTGGATTTGCTTCGCGTGGATATGCCGGGGATCAGCGCTTGGAGACCTCCAGGCCGATCAGCTCCATCTCCGGGTCAAAGGCCACCCGGAACATGACGCTGTCCTTGGTGTATTTGCAGTAGATGACGGCGATGCCGTGGGGCTCAGGCTCCTGGCTGCCGGTGACCAGGGTGTCGTCCAGCTTGCGGTACTGGCCCGCCTTCTCTGTGGCGGTCTCCACCTGGGTCTGGATCTGTTCGGCCGTCAACCCCTCCCGAATATCTGACCGGAACTGCGCCAGCACGGCGGAGTAATCCCCGTCGGTCAGCTGCTGCACGACTGCCTCGCCGGCGGCGAGGACGGCATCCTCCTCCATTCCATCCGGGAGCGGTTTCCCCTTACAGCCAGCCAGCATCAGCACACACAGGGCGGCAGCCAAGGCTGCGGCCCAACGCTTTTTTCTCATGGTTCTCCTCCTTCCAGCATCAGCTCTGCCGTGGAAAACAGGGCGGCCCGCCCAGCCAGCAGGACCCGGTCCCCCTCCAGGCGGCAGTACAGCGTGCCGCCCCGGGGAGAGGCCTGCCGGGCGGTCAGCTCCCGCTTTCCCAGCCGCTGCGCCCAGTAGGGGACGATGTGGCAGTGGCCGGAGCCGCACACCGGGTCCTCGGGAAGACCCATCTTGGGGGCAAAGGTGCGGGAGACACAGTCGTACGCCGTCCCGGTGCCGGGGGCGGTGACCTGCATCAGGGCGCCCTTCAGTGCCTTCACCTTGTCCAGGTCGGGCTTCAGCTCCATCACCGTGCGCGGGTCGTCAAAGACGCACACCAGGTCCCGTGCCCGCCAGACCTCCCGGGGGCGGGCCCCCAGGGCGTCAACGATCTGGTCGGTGACCTCCAGCTGCTTGAGGGGGTAGGCGGGAAGATCCAGTTCAAACAGCTCGCCCCGCCTCCGGACGGTGAGGGGGCCGCTGAGCGTCTGGAAGTGGAGCGCCTCCGCCTCCGGCTCCACAAACCGGCAGATGGCATAGGCGGCCGCCAGGGTGGCGTGTCCGCACAGGGATACCTCACCGCTGGGGGCGAACCACCGCAGATGCCAGTCCGCCCCCTTCCGGACGGCGAAGGCCGTCTCCGGCAGGCGGTTTTCCCGGGCAATGGACAGCATCTGCTGGCCGCCGGGCCAGGTCTCCGGCAGACACACCGCGGCCGGGTTTCCCTCAAAGACCCGGTCGGCAAAGGCGTCCACCACATATTGTTTCATCGCTGCACAGACCTCCTTGCTGAAAAAAGCGCCCCTGAGCCGGTTCCCGATGCAGGAAGCCGGCTCAGGGGCGAAAGAATTTCTTCCACGGTACCACCCTGATGATCCCCATGGGGGATCCCTCGTTGTCATCCCAGGTAACGGGGATGGGCCGTCCCGGTCGTCCCGGGCCGCTCCGGAGTGGCCTGTGCCGTTCGCCTGCCGGGGGCTCTCACCCTCCCCCCTCGCTGCGGGCCGCTTGCGGCAATTTGCTCCATCTGCGCGTTTAACAGAGATATTCTATCATAATTTATCCGCTTGTCAAGGGCGGCTTGGAACGATCCGGCGGAAGGCCTGGAACCATCCGGCGGAAGCATTGTGCGAAAAAACCAGCAAAAAAAGGTTGACATCCGGGCGGCAGTGTGGTAATATAACCAAGTCGCTGAGAAACAGCGCAGTTCAACCGCTTGCGCGAGTGGTGGAATTGGTAGACTCGCTGGCTTCAGGTGCCAGTGCTCGCAAGGGCGTGCGGGTTCGACTCCCGCCTCGCGCACCATCGGAGTATCCTTTGGGATACTCCGATTTTTTATTATGAAATTGTTCTGTAATAGTTTTACAAAAACGTGCAACTTTTGGCCTATTTTCCCCTATTTATGAAGAATGATTTTCTTGTTCTTTTAAAGGGGAATAACTATTGTACTATAAGCGATGTTTCAGTACAATACAAAAGGGTGCAGGACTACCAAGCTGGGTCAAATAGACGCATCATTCAGAAGGCAAAACTCACTGTGTGGAATGCTTGAGGTCGGATGGTTGTTGGTTTCAAAAAGAAAAAGCTCCGCCTTGTCCGCACCATCCATACCGCCACTGCACTTTAGAGCCAATTTCCTATGCAGTGGTTTTGATGGATACAACATCATATAGCGATTACAGTAAATTCGATCCATACTTATTTGATCCCAGAAATTACTATAAGTACGGAAAGAACAAGTATGCCAGTAAGGGTGTTCATAAAGGTATGCAGGGGTGGATTTGCGATGAACGCAATATTGAGAACGGTTGGCTTGTCAATTTTCCTCAATACGGTGAAAAGGATGATATTGCAACAATAGCAATTCAAGAAGAAGACCTGCATCTGCTTCCAGATGGAATGCATGCTGTTGTGAATGAGGAGATTAAGGCACAGTTTGATGCATTGGAAAATAGAAAAAGGTGGGGGATGTTTCCGACTATATGGTTTGAGTGTATAAAGCATCCTGCTGGCTGCTTGAAATCGTTGATATTACCGGGTCTTCACAATCCTTTGATGACACTCGGACCAAAAAGAAAGACACGGCATAAGTCGTGTCTTTCTTTTGGGGTTTCGGCATTTTAAATGCTCAGGGCAAGTGAATTGCCCCTCTGCTAAGGCTTTCTCTGTGGGTGAAAATGCTTGTACGGCGCGTCAGCGCCGCTGGCCAGAAGGCCGGTTTTCCATCCCTATAGAATAGCGTCCAATATCAGTTTTAACCGCCTTTACAACACACGCCCCCTCTGAAAGACTCGATTTCAGAGGGGGCTATTCGCATTGGTTATGTTTTGAGTGGCGTAACGCAAGCCGCAAGAAATCAGCGCTCAAAAGCCCTCAGCAGAACAGCGGCCGCCCGTTTACGGGCTGCGGGCCAACAGCGCGTGTGAAAGACGTCACCCTCCCTGTTCCGCCTCCCGCAGACGCTCCACAATGGTCCGCCGCGCCGCGGAGCGGTACACCCCCAGAGGCACCAGCACGCCCAACAGGGCAAAGGCCGGGGCCACCAGCAGGATCGGGACCACAGTGAACCGGTAGGTGAGGAACCAAAACATACTGCCCAGCGCCTTCCCCAGCAAGGGGGAGAGCCCCACCGTCAGGACCAGCGCCGCGGCCACCGCCCCCATGGCGTAGAGAAGCCCCTCATACACCAGGGTGGTCTTGAGCTGCCGCCCCGTCATACCGATGGACTGGAGGACCGCAAACTCCCGCTTCCGTGTAATGATCCCGGTGAGGATGGCGTTGAAGAAATTCAGCACCCCCACCAGCCCCACAATCAGACTCAGCACCCCGCCCAGCAGCAGGAACATAGAGCGGAAGCTCTCAAATTCCGCGGCATAAGTGGCCTTGCTTTCATAGTCGAATTGGGGGTTTACGTTTCCTGTGTAATCGGCCAGAAACGCTTCCATGGCGGCGTTATCCTGATCGGTGGTATCGAAGGCGTAGTACATCACGCCGTCCGTCCCCGTGTCCCGGATGAAGGTCTGGTCGTTCATCACGAACTCGTCCGCACCGTAATAGCGGTAGCTCAGGGCGGAGGGCACCGTCACCAGGGCGGCCACCTCATACTCCACATCCTGGTACTTCACGGCCCGGGACGCCCAGTTCACCTGGCTCAGGTCCGCGTCCTCCGGATAGACCTCGCCGGTGTCGGGATCATAGTACTCATACTCCTCCACATAGCGCAGGGTGACTGTGCTCCCCAGCTTGGCCCAGTGGCTGTCCATCTCCGCCTCTCCGTAGTCGTTGTCGCTGTACACGGCGGCCACATAGTTGCCGCCCGGCTCATAGAGCTTGGACAGGTCCCCCTCCAGCACCCTCAGGTGGTCCAGGGCGAAGGGCTCCATCCCATAGATCTGCGCGGTATCTGCCAGCAGCCCCGCCTCATTCCGGTCCTTGAAGCGGATCATGCTGTCCAGCTGCTCCGCGTCGTACCACCAGCTCTTGCTGGTGCGGTAATACTCCTCGGTGACGAACTCCTCCACAGGACTGGTCTTGCCGTAGACCTTTCCACCCTCCGTCACACCGCCCTGGGCGTCGATCTCATCTACAAGAGCCTGCGGCAGGGCCATTTCGCCGTTGAAGGAGTCGCCGCCGGTCTGAAACTGGCCCGCGTCCGCCACGATGAAATCGCTGGCGGTAAAGTTGGCGACATATTTATCCATATCAAAGCTGTTGGCAAAGGTGGCGGTCACATTCAGCAGCACCACCGCCAGCGCCAGGGAGGTGATGGTGACGGCGGTCTTGACCCGGCTGCGCCCCAGGTTGGCCCGGGCCATGGACAGCAGAGACACCCCGCCGGAGGCCCGGCGGGCCCGCGTTTTCTTGCCGGCTCCCCCCTCTGTGTAGCGCACCGCCTCCACCGGAGACACCCGGCCGGCCATCCTGCCCGGCTTCCGGCAGGAGAGGAACACGGTCACCAGAGAGAAGAGGGCGGCCAGCAGGAAGATGGCCGGATCCACGGACACCACGCTCACCACGCCGTTCAGCTGGGCGATGACCACCGGGGTCAGCTGTCCGCCCACCAGCCAGCCCGCCGCCAGCCCCAGAGGGATGCCCGCCAGGGACAGGGCCAGGGCCTGATGGCGGATGACCCGCCGCAGCTGCCGCGGGGTGGTGCCGATGGTCTTGAGCAGGCCGTAAAAGCGGATGTCATTGGTGACAGAGATCTGAAACACGTTGTAGATGATGAGATAGCCGGTAAAACCGATCAGCAGCGCCAGCGCGGCCACCGCCAGCACGGTGGGCAGATCCAGGTTTTCAGAGAACTGCGCCCCGGTATAGCCCCAGTTGACGCCGGTGTCGATATAGTTGTCCCCCGCTGTCCGGCTCTCGCCCTGATAGCCGTAATGTTCCAAAATCTCCTCCAGGTCCCGGGCGATCTGGCGGGAGCCGCTTTTGAGCATTACCTCCATGTTCCAGCTCCCGGTCATACCGTCCGCCCCCGGCGGGGTGACGCCGGTCTCCGCCAGGACGGCCTCCACGCGGCTGTGGGGGATGAGGACGTGGCTGGCGGTGACGGCCTCGTCATACTCCCACCAGCCGCACAGGGTGAAGGTCTGGGTGGTCTCGCGGCCGTCCACCTCAAAGGTGAGGGTGAACTCCGCCCCCAGCTCCGGCGTGATCCCCAGCAGCTCCAGCACCCGGGTATCGGTGGCGGCCTCCTCCGTCCCCTCCGCCGGAAGGCGCCCCTCCACCGGGTCACAGTACATCCAGTGGGCCTGGTTGGGGTCGGAATAGCCGATCTCCACATGGGACTTGTTGAAGGGGACCTCGGTCGGCATCCCCACAAAGCGCCGCAGTCCCCACTCCCGGATGAGGGGGTCGTCCCGCAGCTGGAGGAACTGCTCCTCCGTCAGATATTTGAAGCCGCCGTGGGACCAGCCCCCCACCTGCCGGAAGTTGGCCTGCTGGAACCCGTCGTTGATGGACAGGGCGATGGTGAACAGGGCGGTGAAGAGCACCGTGGTCAGGGCGATGGCCAGCACGGCGATGAGATTCCGGGTCCGGGCCGCCCGCAGGCTCTTCCAGCTGAGGCGGCGGATCCACTTTCTGTTTGCCACATTCATTCCGGTGCCCCCTTACCGCGCCACGATCCGCCCGTCCTCGATCCGGACGATGCGGTCAGCCGTCTGGGCGATCTCCTCGTTGTGGGTGATCATCACCATGGTCTGGGCAAATTTCTGGCTGGTGATCTTCATCAGGGAGAGCACATCCTGGCTGGTCTTGGAGTCCAGGTTTCCCGTGGGCTCGTCGGCCAGGATAATGGCCGGCTTGGCCGCCAGGGCCCGGGCGATGGCCACCCGCTGCTGCTGGCCGCCGGAGAGCTGGCTGGGCAGGCTGTTCAGCCGCTGCTCCAGCCCCAGGGCCTCGATGACCCGGCCCACATAGTCCTTGTCCACCCGGCCCCCGTCCAGCTGGATGGGCAGGATGATATTTTCATAGGCGCTGAGCACTGGCACCAGGTTATAGGCCTGGAACACAAACCCGATCTTCCTCCGCCGGAAGATGGTCAGTTCCTCGTCCTTCAGAGAGAAAATGTCCTTCCCATCCACCAGCACAGAGCCACCGGTGGGGCGGTCCAGCCCGCCCAGGATGTGGAGCAGGGTGGATTTCCCGCTCCCTGAAGTGCCGACAATGGCCACGAACTCCCCGTTTTCCACCTGGAGATCCACCCCATCCAGGGCCTTGACCAGGGTGTCCCCCGCTCCGTAATATTTTTTCAGATCCCGTGTCTCCAACACCGTCATATCGATCGTTCCTTTCTCTGGGTCTGGCGGCGGGACAGCCCGGGCTGCCCCGTCTGACGCTATGATACCACAGGAATCTTTCTAGACCCTTTCTGAAATCTTTCACCTTTGAAAGGTTTCGGAAAGAAATTTGGCGGCCCCGCTATGGGGCCGCCAGGTTACGCGGTTTTATGGCTTGCAGATGCCGCAGGGTGTATAGCCCTGATCCAGCAGCGCCTGCCTGTCTCCGGCAAACTCCTCCCGGTTGGACGGGCTCATATCCGACGCGCCGGAGCAGCCGGGCAGATGGAACTTTTTGGACTTGGTGTTCAGGATGTAGGTCTCCGCGGTCCCGGACCCGTCCTCTCCCGCCGGCTCCGAGGCCAGGCGGCTCTCCCCAGTGGCATAGTCGATGGAGACCCCCGGCTGGTTGTTATAGCAGTAGACGTGGAAATATACGCCCTCCCCCTGGTCCTCCACAGAGAAGGCCTCCATCTCTACTCCCCGGGCCACCAGTTCCTCCCCCTGAAACACCGGAGTCACCCGGTAGAGGACATGGTTCTCCGTCTCCTTCACATAGTCGGCCACCAGGTTTTCAAAGGGGAGCATCCCCTCCACATTGAGGTAGCGGGTGCCGGTGATCAGGTTCTCCTCGTTGGCGTTCTCCCCAGTGAGCTGAAAGCCCAGCAGGTGGCAGCGGTTATACAGGTACTTCCCGTCCACATTGTCGTACTTGGCGGTTTTCCAGCCAGAGGGCTTCACCTGTCCGATGGAGCCCCGCTCCTCGGTGGGCATGGTCTCCAGACCCACACAGGCATAGGCCGGCCCGCACCGGCCCAGGCTGTCCAGGGGGCTGTACTCCTCAAAGGGCTCCGCCGCCCACTCCTCCTCCGGAAAATTTGGCCGGTTGTCCTCCAGCACCACATAGGGCTCGCCGGAAAATTCCGGGATGTCCTCCAGGTCGAAGGACGGGGCGGGAGCGGCCGTCCCGCAGGCGGACAGCAGCAGGCACAGCAGCAGAAGCAGAGATAAGGCGGCTTGCTTGATTCGTTTCATTTGACGTAGATCTCCTTTGTAATCATGTCGTGGGAGCGGCCGGGGAACTCCGTCTGTCCCTCCAGCCGCCAGCCCGCCGGCGGCAGATCCAGCCTCCGGTCCGCTGGATAGTGCCGTCCCCAGCGGTACAGGACCAGCCGGTCTGCCCGCTCCAGAGCCGCCTCCGGGTCCTGGAGCTCCAGCAGGCACAGCCCGTCCCCCTCCGCCGCCCGGGCGGCGGGGTCCCGGTCCACCCGGATGGCGGCAGCCTCCGGCTCTGTGAACTGCCGGCGGGAGTAATCGTCCATCCACAGCGCCCCGCCGGCGGCCATGGTCAGCAGGTCCTCCCGGACCCTCCGGTCCTGGCTCTGCCGCCGCCCGTTGAACGACAGTCCTCCCCGGTCATCCACACACAGGATCAGTGTCATGGGCTCCCCTCCTCTGGTACAGATGTTTGATTCTTCCTCAGTATACCACCTCACGCCCCCCTTGGCAAGCCTCTTCTCCACCGGGACTCCAGTTGACTTCTCCCAGTTTTTCCGATAGAATAACTACCGTCAGACGGGGGAAGCCCCGCCGTACGTCACTGTGAGAGGAGGCGGGAGCCTTGGAACAAGCTGAGACCTGCTGCTTCACCGGACACCGGCCGGACAAGCTGCCCTGGGGCGTCCGGGAGGACGACCCCCGCTGCACAGACCTGAAGGCCCGCCTGGCCGCCGCCCTGGAGGCGGAGTACGACGCGGGGACCCGCCACTTCATCTGCGGTATGGCCCGGGGGGCCGACCTGTACTTCGCCGAGGCCGTGCTCGCCCTGCGGGAGCGCCGCTCCGGCGTCACCCTGGAGGCCGCCCGCCCCTGTGAGAGCCAGGCCAGCCGCTGGCCACAGGAGGAGCAGCGGCGGTATCAGAGCATTTTGGAGCGGTGCGATTATGAGACCCTGGTCCAGCACCAGTACGACCGCTGGTGTATGATGCGCCGCAACCGTTATATGGTGGACCGCTCCGCCCGGCTGCTGGCCGTGTATGACGGGGTACCCAAGGGAGGCACCGCCCAGACTCTGGCCTATGCCCTGCGGAAGGGACTGGCGGTTACCATCCTGGATCCGGTATAAGGAGAGTTTTCCCATGAATACATTGATGCATATCTGCTGTGCCCCCTGTGCCAACCGGCCCATCGCCGCCCTCCGTGAGGAGGGGATCGGGGTCACCGGCTTCTGGTTCAACCCCAATATCCACCCCTATACCGAGTACCAGGCTCGGAAGCACACCCTGGAGGAATATGCCAAGGAGATCGCTATGAAACTGGTCATCGGCGGGACCTATGACCTGCGCGGCTTCATCACTCATGTGGCGGACAACATCGACGGGCGGTGCGCCTACTGCTATCAGGTGCGGATGGAGGAGACCGCCCGCTATGCCGCCGAGCATGGCTTTGACAGCTTCACCACCTCCCTGCTCATCTCCCCCTATCAGAACCACGAGGCCATCCGGGCCACCGCCCAGGCCATGGGGGCGCGCTACGGCGTGGAATTCCTTGACCGGGATTTCCGCCCCCTGTTCCAGGCGGGACAGGAATTCGCCCGGGAGCACGGCTTCTATATGCAGAAATACTGCGGCTGCATCTTCAGCGAGGAGGACCGCTATCTGGCCGCCAAACGAAAAAAGGCCGCCCGGCGGGCGGCCCAGGCCGGGGGCTGATCCGGCTCCAATCAAAGAAACGCTCTCCTGTCCAATGGGCAGGAACGCTCAGCCTGTCAAAAAACCCGGTCTACCCTTCGTGCGTAGACTGGGTTTCTGGCATATATAGGCCGAAGCAGGATCCGGACGAACGGAGCAAGCTTCTCCATCCATAGCCAAATGGCCAGTTTTTTCAGATTCATGGCAGCAAATTTAATCTTCACCCGGTTGGATACCTGGGACAGACCTCTGTACAGTCTTTGCGCAGTCTTTGGAATGGGTGCACAGATGGCGGGTGGAACAGTCGGCACAAATCTTGAGATCAATTTTATATTCCCAGTATCCGTCCCGGTTGGTAGTGTGGCAGGTCAATGTTTCAGCTTCTCCCATCACTCCCTCCTCCTTATTTTACCCCATATAAATGAAAAAGCCCAGCTTCTTCCGGACTCTTTCGACAGGCTGAAGGCGGGGCACAAGTCCTGCCCCCAACCTGTCGGAAAAGGTCTGAGTGCTTCTTCCGGCAAAAAGCTGACTGTGCCGCAAGTGGAGAAGCCACTTGCGGCACAGTCCCTTACTCTCCTTTATATTTCTTTCTCGTTGCCAGCCCGCCCCGGATGTGCCGCTCCGCCTTGTTTTCCTCCAAAACCTGCTTGGCCTGGAGGTACAGGGGCCGGTTGAACGCCGGGAGACGTTCTGACAGATCCTTGTGCACCGTACTCTTGCTGATCTTGAATTTCTGGGCTGCGGCACGCACCGTCGCCTTGTTTTCTATGATGTAAAGGGCCAGCTGACAGGCCCGCTCTTCCATATTTCCTTTCACACAGCAACAACTCCCCCGCATTTTGGGTCTGCTGTGCTACTATATGCCGTTGTATCCCCGGATAGAAGGCCCGCCCGACGTCATAAGACAGCCCCGGGGCGGCATATCTATCCTCAGGGGGGTGAGGGAATGCGGACGAGGATCGCTGAGCTGCGCTGGAAGGAAGTGGTGGACGTACAAAACGGAAGCCGCTTCGGCTATGTGGAGGACCTGGAAGTGGATCTGGAGAGCGGCCAGGTCCGGGCTCTGGTGCTGCCCGGGCGGCGGCGGCTGTTCGGCCTGCTGGGCCGGGAGGAGGACCGCTATATCCCCTGGGACCGG
>OJRL01001260.1_pt1 | contig 10460 bp, 6 predicted proteins | sample 1599191 | NCBI WGS metagenome assembly OJRL01 (sample SAMN03922537, study PRJEB24848) | human gut metagenome | isolation source: stool sample | host: Homo sapiens | place: Germany | collected 2010-05
GAATAAGGAATACGCTGAATTATCTTATAATTATGCGAATGAGGTAATCGAGAGTAATCAATTCTCCTTATTGAGTCGTTCGACATTTATGACATATAATGAGCTTGCTCCGGATGCGGCTTCTCAAACGGAGACTATTTTTGCCGTGAAATTCATTGCTTCGGATTGGGATGATTGGGGTAGCCCGTTAGGTAGTATGTATGCGGAGATTGATGGTCAAGGCTGGGGTGAGGTATACGCTAGCGCTAAATACATGGATTTGCTGCATGAGACAGGTAAAAATACGGATGCCCGCGAGGCTTTTATCCATCCACAATATAAGAAGAATGATGCGGGAGATCAAATTCCCGCTTTCCGTTTTGTAGCTAACTTATATACGGACGGCAAGATTTCCGGTTACGTATATCGTCAAGGTGAGACCAAGGAAGTAGGAGGTAAGTTAATCGCTACGGTAGATGGTGAAGAATATACATTAACTCCGGTAGATGTGGATAATAAACGTTATTCTATTAGTTATAAGGGAAAAACTTATGTCGGTGATTATGATTACCTGATGTTAGAAAGCCAAGGTAATCCGAAATTCTATAGTTATAAATGCTCTAAGCAAGAAGGTTATCCCCACCTTTATTCACCGGTTATCTCTCGCTTAGGTGAGCTATACCTGATTCGCGCCGAAGCTAGCGCTAAATTAGGAAACTATACAAAAGCATTAGCCGATTTGAATACCGTTCGTACCCGTTCCTTACCTAACGCCGGATATAAATCTTTGGATGCGACAAACGCTCATGAGCTTATCATGAAAGAACGTCAGTTGGAATTAGCTTATGAGGCTGACCGTGGTTTTGATGTATATCGTGTAGGCGATACGATGAAACGTCATTACCCGGGATTCCATGACGGCGTGCCTGAATATCCTGCTACCAGCCCGTTGGCTATCCAGTATATTCCGCAGTCTGAGATTAACGCTTATCCGGGTACATTAACTCAGAATCCGTAATAAGCGATGAATAAGTATTGTATAATGAGTGTGTTGGCAGGGTTTTCCTTGCCAACAACTTTAATAGCTCAATCATCTCCCCGGCAACCTAACGTGGTGATCATCGTAGCCGATGATCTCGGGTATGGTGATTTAAGCTGTTACGGGGCTCATCGCATACAGACTCCGGGAATGGATCGTATCGCAAATGAAGGCATACGCTTTACGCAAGGTTATTGTACGGCGGCTACTTCTACCCCCAGCCGGTATTCCTTGCTTACCGGATTATATCCTTGGACAAATAGGGAAGCCAAAATACTTCCCGGCAATGCGGCTCTGATTATCAATACTCAACAGGTTACCTTGCCGAAGGTGATGAAGCAAGCGGGCTATGTCACCGGCTCGGTCGGCAAATGGCATCTGGGATTAGGTGACGGGGCGGTAGACTGGAACAAGCTGGTTTATCCCGGAGCGAAAGAGATCGGTTACGACTATTCTTTTATCCAAGCCGCTACCAATGACCGGGTTCCCTGTATCTTTATCGAGAATGGGAGAGGTGTAAACCTCGATCCGAACGATCCTCTCTATGTCAGTTATAAGGAGAATTTCCCCGGGGAACCGACTGGGAAGGATAATCCTGAATTACTGAGAATGCTCCCGAGTGTCGGGCATGCCGGCGCTATCGTAAACGGTGTACCTCGAATTGGTTTCCAGAAAGGAGGCAAGACCGCCCAATGGAAAGATGAGGATATGGCAGAGTTGTTCCTTGAGAAGGCGAAAGGTTTTATGAAAAAGAATAAGGATAAACCTTTCTTCCTGTACTATGGCTTGCATCAACCGCATGTACCTCGTGTACCGAACGAGAGATTCGCAGGTAAGTCGGGGATGGGACCTCGTGGGGATGTTATCTTGGAAGCGGATTGGTGCGTGACCGAATTCTTGAAGGAAATGGATAAGTTGGGGCTAACGGAAAATACATTAGTTATTTTCACTAGCGATAACGGACCGGTTCTGGATGACGGTTATCAAGATCAAGCCGTGGAATTGGTAGGGGATCATAAGATGGCCGGACCGCTTCGTGGAGGAAAGACGAGTTTGTATGATGGTGGGACCTGTATCCCGTTCATGCTTCGTTGGCCTGCGGAAGTTAAGCCGGGCGCTGTGTCGGATGCCTTGGTTTGCCAGATGGATTTGTTAGCCTCGCTGTCGGCGTTGATCGGACAGACCTATTCTGATAAGGTAGATAGCCAAAACACCTTGCCTGTCTTTCTAGGAAAAGGTGGTAATGGGCGAAAGGAACTTGTCTTGGAAGGTTATTTCAATTATGCGCTACGTGATGGTGATTGGGTCATGATCCCACCGTATCCGGATACCTATGGCGACGCGGAGGAGGCTGCCTTTGCCGGAAATAGTAACTGTTATCAATTATATAATGTAAAGGAAGACATCGGTCAGCAAGTTAATTTGGCGGAAAAAGAACCTAAAAGACTTCGACAGATGATGATGACCTTCGAGAGGCTAAAAAGGGAAACCGGAAAGATAACGAACTTTTAGTCTTGGACTCTTTATTTTTCAAAATACTCAATAACGTTTTGATTGAAAAAATATTTTTTTAATTTTGTATCCTCAAAACACAAACTAATTTATAAAATATATGGAAAACACTCGTCGTTCATTCCTTAAGAAAGTATCTGCCGCTGGTATTGGTGCCGCAGGCTTGGCAATGGCCGGAAACGCCGGAGCTACAACAACTGCCGCTGAACCCCAAAAGAAAAAAACAGCTGGTAAAGATGATGGTAAATTACGTTTCGGTTTCATCGGAACGGGTTCTAGATGCCATGAGCATATTAATAATGTATTGGCGATCCCCGGTAATAAGATCGTAGCGATTTGCGATATCCAACAGGGCCCGATCGATAGTACCTTGAAACATATCGCTAAATTTAATGTGCCCGCTCCGAAGGTTTATAAGGGAGGTGAGCGTGAATTTGAGAAAATGTTGAACAACGAGGAATTTGATTGCGTGATTATCGCTAGTCCTTGGGAATGGCACGTTCCGATGTCTGTCGCCGCTATGAAGGCTGGTGTTCCTTATGTAGGCGTGGAGGTTTCCGCGGCTAACACGTTAGAGGAGTGCTGGGATTTGGTAAACGTTTCGGAAGCAACCGGAAGCCATTTGAATATCATGGAGAACGTATGTTATCGTCGTGACTGTATGGCTGCGTTGAATATGGTTCGCCAAGGTTTGTTCGGCGAGATCCTGCATGGTGGCTGTGGTTATGAGCATGACTTGCGTGAGGTGAAATTCAATGATGGAACTCATTACAACTATGTACCGGGAAGTGGTGATCTTCGTATGGGCCCGACGGCTTTCGCCGAGGCTCAATGGCGTACGAACCATTCCGTACATCGTAATGGCGATATCTATCCGACTCATGGTATCGGACCGGTAGCTCATTGTATGGATATCAATCGTGGTAACCGCTTCCTTTCTTTATCCGCTATGGCTACTCAATCTCGTGGACTGCATAAGTTTATCGTGGATAATGGGGGTGAGAATCATCCGTTGGCGAAGGTCAACTTTAATTTGGGAGATATCGTGACTTCTATGATTAAGTGTTCTAATGGACAAACGATCATCGTAACCCATGATACCAATTCTCCTCGCCCTTATTCATTAGGTTTCCGTGTTCAAGGAACTGAGGGTTTATGGATGAATGATGGCGATCATGTATATGTACAAGGAAAGTCTAAGCCTCATCGTTGGGATGATTCCGATGAATGGTTCAAGAAATATGATCATAAATTGTGGGCTTCTTTAGAGTCTCAAGCTGCTGAGGCCGGACATGGTGGTATGGACTATATCATGATGTACGACTTGATCGACGCTATCCGTAATAAGAAACCGGCTCCAATGGATTGCTATGACGCTGCCGCTTGGAGCGCTATCTCCGGCTTGTCAGAGATGTCAATCGCTCGTGGCGGTGCTTTGGTAGACTTCCCGGATTTCACCCGTGGACAATGGATTCACCGTCAACCGCAATTCGCTTTGTAATAAATTTTCATAAAATACTAGGGAAGGATGTCTTTGCTAAAGGCATCCTTTTCTTTTTTATATACATTTTTCTTGTCTCTTCGAGTATTATGATTATTTTTGTCACTCAAGTTAATCTATTCTATCTAAATTTTAAATTCGTACTATGAAGACAAACAGAAGAGACTTCCTGAAGACTCTTGGAGGAATCGCGGCATTTACGATTGTACCGCGCCACGTGTTGGGTAATGGATTCATCGCTCCAAGTGATCAATTGACAAAAGGAATTATCGGTACAGGTGGTATGGGCCGTGGACATGTGGACTATGCCGGAACTCGTCTTGTCGCCGTGTGTGACGTCGATAAGAATCATCTGGAGCTAGGTAAACAGTTGGTAAAGGATAAGATTGCCGCATACCATGATTTTCGTGATTTGATTCTGGATCCTAATGTAGATATCGTTCATATAGCTACGCCTCCTCACTGGCATGGTATCATGTCTGTCGAGGCCGCTAAAGCAGGAAAAGATATTTGGTGCGAGAAGCCTATGACCCGTACGATCGGGGAGGGTAAACGGGTAATGGAAGCCGTGAAGCAATACGGGCGTATGTTCCGCTTGAACACTTGGTTCCGTTTCGCTGACCCGTTCTATGGATTGGGTACTCCCGTGAAACCTTTGAAGAAACTGGTTCAAAGTGGTATGTTGGGCTGGCCGCTAAAGGTAACGATCAGCAAGCATACCGGTTTCGACTGGAAGTTCTATTGGGTTGGTAAAGAATATCTGGAACCGCAATCGGTGCCTAGTGAGCTGGATTATGATTTCTGGTTGGGGCCGGCTCCTTACAAACCTTATAACCCGCATCGTGTGCATCAGACATTCCGTGGATACTGGGATTATGACGGCGGTGGTTTAGGGGATATGGGACAGCATTATATTGACCCTGTACAATATTTTTTAGGAAAAGATAATACCAGCCCGGTTAAGGTAGAGGTGGATGCTCCGCAACAACATCCGGACGCCGTGGGTACTTGGCGCTCGATTACGTATACCTATGAGGATGGTTGCCAGATCGTACTTTGGGGAGGTGATTACGGGGATCCGAACACACCTTATATTTCCGGACCGAACGGGAATGTTTATAAGAATTTCGTATGTGATATCCCGGATTGGGAGAAAAAGTTATCCGATTATCCCGAACCTGAGCCACAGGTTACCGACTTTATCGAGTGCGTAAAGACTCGTCAGCCTTTTGCCTTGAATGAGCGTAATGGCTTCCGTTCCGCTACGATCGTGAACATGGGTGCCGTAGCCCTTCGTTTGAATCGTACGCTTCACTTTGATCCCGTAAAACTGGAATTTATTAATGATGAGGCCGCTAATCGTTTGTTGGATCAGCCGATGAGAGCGCCTTGGAATATTTAAACACATACACATATGAAAAAAGTATATATATCAATTGCCAGCTTATTGTTGTGCGGTAGCATGTTAATGGCTCAAAGCCCGGCTAATCGTACATCGAAGACGATCGTTGCCGATGTACTGGCACAGATGCCGGCGGAGCAACAAGCTGAATATAACAAATTAATTAATGACCTAAGCTCCACTGGCGAGGAAGGGGTCTTGATGTTGATTAACAAGATTAACGCTCCGGGAAAAGGCAGTAACTCGAACGTGGATTATGCGTTGAGCGGATTGACTCACTACGTGATGGCGAAAGGTGAGGAAAATGCCCGTCTAGCAACAGCCAACGCATATTTGAAAGCCTTGGATAAGGTGAGCGACCGGGAGACAAAGGCTTTTATTATCCGGCAGCTTCAATTACTGGGAAAAGATGAGTGTGTGGATACGCTGGCTAGCTATTTGAACGATGAGAGCCTAAGCGGTCCTGCTGCCCGTGCGTTATCCGCAATCCGTACCGATAACGCTAAGAAGGTTTTGGTGGCTTCCTTGATGCGTCGTTCCGGTACTCCGAAGACGCAAAAGGATATTATCCGTGCGATCGCTGACGTGCAAATCGCTGATGCGGAAAATGTATTGAAAGTGATGCTTGGTTCCAGCGATGAGAATATGCAGAAAGAGGTTCTTTATGCGTTGAGTCGTGTAGGTTCTAAAGCTTCTCTAGGCGATTTAGCCGCCGCTGCGGAGAAAGCCGGTTATAAAATGGAAAAGACCGGGGCGAATGAGGCATATATCGCTTTGATAAAACGTGTCCTTGAGCAAGGCGATACCAAAGACGCGGAGAAAGCAGCGAATGATTTATTGAAGAAGTCTACGAAAGCGGGCATGACACAGACCCGTGAGGCCGCTCTTCAGATTCTATTAGTCGCTAAGCCAGAAGCCGCTACGAAGAATTTATTATCGGCTTTGAAAGATACGGATAAGGGATACCGTAATGCGGCTTTGAACTTCGCATCGGGTTTCGCTGATCAAAATGTTTATATCGAGGTCATGAAACACATGTTAAAGGCGAAGCCGGAAGTCAAGGTGGATATCTTGAACTGGATAGGCCGTGAAAGCAAATGCCCGTCTAAACATGACGTGATCAAGAATCTGGAACTTCGTTTTGATCTACCAGCGAGACAAGTTCTTTTGGACCAATTGAAAGATAAGGATTTCTATGTGCAACAGGCCGCTGTTTGGGCCTTGGTTAAAATCGGTGATAAGAGTGTCATTCCTGTGCTGGCGGATTTGTTGAAGAGCAATGACAAGCAAGTGATATTATTGGGTCAAGATGCTTTGATGGCATTTAACGGCGATATTGATCAAGCGGTCGCTAAAGTGATCCCGTCCGCTTCCGATGCCGGGAAAATCGCTGGTTTGGAGCTGTTGGCGATACGTATGGCCGACGCGAATCTAAATACGGTACTGGATCAGATTAAATCCGGCTCATCAGAGGTGAAGAAAGCCGCTTATACCGCATTGAAAGATGTAGTATCCGAGAAAGATTTCACTTTATTGTGCGGAATGTTGGAGACTGCGGAGGCTTCAGCTGTCGCTCCGCTTCAAGATGCGATCATTGCCGCTATCTCTAAACAACCGGCGGTAACTCAAGTATCTAACGTGAATCGCCGTATGATACAAGCGGGAGACAGCAAGAGATATCTTTATTATAAGGTCTTATCAGCGACTGGCGAGAAAGAGGCTTTGGCTACGATCGTGGAAGGATTGAATAAAGGGAATGGAGCGGCCAAGGATGCGGCTCTTGACGCTTTGTTGGCATGGAAGGGTATTGAGGCTGCCGATGAACTATTTAAGGTTTGCCAATCAGCCTCTTCCGATCAAGTATTCGACAGGGCGTTAAAGCGTTATGTGCAGTTGGTATCTAATCCGGCATTTACGAGAGAGAATCGTTTGTTGAGCTTGCGGAAAGTCATGGAGATTGCCCGGACGAGTGAGCAAAAGGCTCTTATTTTACGTCAGATCCAACGGGCGGATACCTTCTTGGCATTGATGTATGCGTCGGAATTCTTGGATTCAAGCGATGCGGCTGTTCGTTCTGCGGCTGTTTATGCGGTTTGGAATATCGCTCGTAACCATCCGGAATATAAGGGTGACAATGTGAAGGCTATCTTGAAACGTGTTTTGACCATGTTTGACGGGGAAGACGCTCGTTATGATATCGATGCCTTGAAGCAACATTTAGATGCGATGCCGGACGAGGTCGGATTTGTCTCTATCTTTAATGGTAAGGATTTAACGGGTTGGAAAGGTTTGGTAGAGAATCCGATCGCCCGTGCGAAAATGAAACCGGCTCAATTGGCGAAAGCGCAGGAAAAGGCGGATGAGAATATGCGTCGTGACTGGAAAGTGGAGAATGGCCTGTTAGTATTTGACGGTACTGGGTACGATAACCTATGTACTGAAAAGCAATATGGTGATTTCGAGATGTATGTTGATTGGATGTTGGATCCTAAAGGACCTGAGGCTGATGCCGGTATTTATCTGCGTGGTACTCCTCAAGTCCAGATCTGGGATACTTCTCGGGTAAATGTTGGTGCGCAAGTAGGTTCCGGAGGCTTGTATAACAATCAGGTAAATGAGAGCAAGCCTTCGAAAGTGGCCGATAATAAACTAGGTGAATGGAATTCCTTCTATATTAAGATGGTTGGCGACCGTGTGACGGTTGTCTTGAACGGAGAAAAAGTGGTAGATAACGTGATTCTGGAAAACTATTGGGATCGCAAGCTTCCGATTTTCCCGGTAGAGCAAATCGAGATGCAAGCTCATGGCAGCAAGGTCTATTACCGTAATATCTACGTAAAGGAATTGGAAAAACAAGAACCGTTCAAATTATCGCCGGAAGAGGAAAAAGAAGGCTTCAAGGTTTTGTTTGACGGAACGAATATGCATGAATGGACTGGAAACACGGTTGATTATATCTTGGAAGATGGCTGTATCTCTATGGTTCCAAGCAGTAGTTTCGGAGGTAATCTGTACACCAAGAAGGAATACGGAAACTTTATCTATCGTTTTGATTTCCAGTTAACCCCGGGAGCTAATAACGGTGTCGGTATCCGTACGCCGATGGAAGGAGACGCAGCATATGTAGGTATGGAAGTGCAGGTCTTGGATTGTGAACATCCTATTTACCAAGGAAACATCACTCCGCTGCAACATCATGGTTCCGTATACGGTATCATTCCCGCCCGTGAGGATCATCCGAAAGCGTTCAAGCCGGTTGGAGAATGGAATACGGAAGAGATCATGGCGGATGGCGATCATATCCGTGTGACGGTGAATGGAGTCGTAATCTTGGATGGAAATATTCGGGATGCCGTGAAGAATGGTACGCCGGATGGAAAGGAGCATCCGGGTTTGTTTAACAAAAAAGGTCATATAGGTTTCTTAGGACATGGTTCCCCTGTCAAATTCCGCAATATTCGTATCAAGGAATTGAGATAATTTATAGTAGGCTTTGAATATAGAAAAAAGAGATTGTCTTGAGATGTTCGGGACAATCTCTTTCTATATTATCGGCGATTTGCTATTGTATAATAACCAAGCACTATACGATCTAATCTTTTCACATCCGTGAAGAGATCGTTTCACCTATGTGATACGATCGTTTCATACTTGTGAAAAGATCATTTCACAGACGTGAAAAGATCTTTACATGTAGATAGAGCAAGCTATTGCGATAATGCTTTTACCTAATAGGAAGGCTCAACCGCAACAAATCCTCGTAAGCGTTCGCGCTCCCTTTCACAGCCTTTAGGCAGGATGATGATTGATCCCTATTCCTTCTCGCCGAACGCTAAATCTCCTGCATCGCCTAATCCTGGAACGATATAAGAATGATCGTCGAGGTCATTATCTAATGCGGCGATCCAGATTGTAGTCTTGTCATCCGGCATTTTCTTCTGCAAGTATTCCAAGGCTTGTTTGCTTGAGATGATGGAGGCTACGTGTACATGGCCGGGTACTCCTTTGGTCAACAGGGCCTCATACGCCAATTCCATAGAACTTCCGGTGGCCAACATCGTGTCGGATACGATCAAGGTTTTACCTGTTAAGCGAGGAGAGGCGATATATTCGATATGAATATCAAAATTCAAACGGTCTTTATATTTGCGGTAAGCGGATACGAAAGCGTTCTCCGCATTATCCAGATACCGAAGGAAACCTTGGTGGAATGGAAGCCCGGCACGCAAGATCGTACTAATCACGATTTGATCGTCCGGCGTATTCATCGGGGCTATACCTAGCGGGGACTGGATGTCTTTCGTACTGTAATGAAATTCCTTACTGATCTCGTAAGCCATGATTTCTCCGATACGCTCGACATTGCGACGGAAGCGAAGGCTGTCTTTTTGTATATCTACATCTCTAAGTTCGGCTACGAACTTGTTTAATATGGAATTGGTGTCTCCAAGATTAACGATTCTCATGAGTCTTTTTTGAGCCCAAAAGTAATCATTTCCGGACACTAAAAATCATAAGTATGAAATTTTTCATTCATACTTATAAATGAAAGATTTCATACTTATGATTTTTTATCCCCTTACCGGGGATATTTTTACTACGTTTTCGGTGACTTTATTATTTCAGGTGGGCATTCATCGCCTCAAGGAGGAATTTACCCGGTTTGAATTTTACGGTCGTACGAGCGGGGATCATTACCGGAGTACCTGTTTTAGGATTTCTGGCAAGACGCTGTGTTTGCGGTCTTGGGATCAGTGTTCCAAATCCGACAAGTACGATTTCCTCATTTTCAGACATACGCTCAGTTACGATCTCGATGTAAGCATCCAATACTTTCTTTGCTTCTTGCTTTTGTAACCCGGTCTTGTCTGCTAAAGCCTCTATAAGTTCTGCTTTGTTCATAAATGCAAATTTTTTAAATTGTTAAACACTACAAATGTACACTTTGAAGCTGGTTTTATAGTTACGTTTTGCAAAGATACATTTGCATTTGAGTTTCTTATTAAACAAGGCCTACAGATGTTTGT
>OJRL01001276.1_pt1 | contig 10311 bp, 7 predicted proteins | sample 1599191 | NCBI WGS metagenome assembly OJRL01 (sample SAMN03922537, study PRJEB24848) | human gut metagenome | isolation source: stool sample | host: Homo sapiens | place: Germany | collected 2010-05
ATGATGTAGTGCTTGGTTTCAAACAGAATGCTTTTAAGCACAAATGGGACGTGGACATCATCCCTGTCACACCTCAGCTTCAGGCAGAAGAAAAATATGATACATATATATTAAAGAATGGCTATTGTGGCGCATTTCTGGTAGGTTTTGCTCTTCACGATGAATGGATGCAGCAGCTCAAAAATACTACAATGCCTACCGTTTTGTTTGATAACTATATAGAAAACAATCCCAATGTAGCCTATGTAGGCACCGACAGCTACGAGGGCATTGACATGGCTGTAAAGCATCTGCACAATCTGGGTCATAAAAAGATTGCCTTTATCAATGGTTCTCTTTTTTCCCTGGTTTCAGATCAGCGTCAGGAAGCCTTTGAAAACTCTATGCGCGATGCCGGTCTTGAAATCTACCCGGAGCTCATGGGACACGGCTACTATATTCCTGAAACCGCACAGTATTACGTTTCAAATTTTATTGCAGCAGGTGCCACCGCTATCCTCTGCGGAAGCGACACTATTGCAAAGGGTGTTATCTTAGAGTGCCAGCTGCACGGCTTCAATGTGCCAAATGATATAAGTGTGGTAGGCTTTGACGATGTCAAGTTTGCCGCAGCCCTTACCCCTCCTCTTACCACTATCAGACAGGAGCGTAATGATCTGGGCCGCTGTGCATATATTATATTGAATTCGCTCATTCACCATATTCCAATCAGCCGCACACAGCTACGTCCGATGCTGATTGAAAGAGAATCTACTGCACGAGTTTCCACCGCACATGCTGCTGAGGAATAGCCTGCATATACACCACCTTCCAAAGGAGTCAAAATTGTTCAAACGCAAACATGTAACCACTTTAATTACATATTCGCTGGTATTTTTCAGTGCAATCTCCATGACAGCCTGCTCTTTTTCGGATGTCTCTTATCTATTTAAGAGTCCCGCACAAAAGCAGGCTATTCTGCACAAATCACCTGCGTTTTGGGAGGATGCCACAAGTGTTAAAGGAAGCAGCAATCTGTCTATCCTGCACAATGTCGCCTTTGAGGGGCAGCCGTACAATGATACAAGACAGTTTGGTGATAACATCCTTATGGTAGGACAGGGCAGCTACAATAATTCCATCATAGAGACCGATGATCAATCTGTTCAGTATTCATTTGATGTATATAATCCCTGGTCCAATGAAATCACGGCAAGCCTCACTCACGACAAAACCGACTGTGATGACTACATGATAAAAGGTGACCGACTCTGGCTCATCAATTCCGATGCCGGCAGGGCAACAATCTATGATAAGGATTTAAAGGAGATAAAAACCTGCAAATATAATCCTGAGGACTATGATGGCAATTGCGATACATCAGATTCTGATGATGGCGATGTGCCGAATCCCGGCAATTATTATGATGTCTCACAGATTGCCACCTCCGCTGACGGAAAATACGCTCTCGTGTCAGGTGTCACACCCGATACCTACAAATATGCAGTCTCTGATATAAGGCTTGACGATAACACAGTGCTTTCAACCTACGAAGGACAAAGTTTTTCCATGTCATGTGTCGACTCAAAGGGCTTTTTAATCGAGGCAGATACTGCCAACAATATTTGGAACTATCATTCATCCGATGGAGAAAACAGCTTTTTTTCACTGCCGGATGTGGTGGATGTGACTTTGGCAGAGGATGGTGACATGCTCATACGATGCCAGGATTTATCCTCGGACAACATCATCAGTTACTATAAATATTCACCCGCCACCGGTGTCAGTTCATCCTTTTCATACAACCTGGCAACACGAAGCACAGGCAAAATGTCCGACAGCTCATCCGACTCTGCGGCAGCCGATACCAAGACCTACTGTTCTGCCAACTCGGTATATCTGCCTGATGCAAACTGTGTGATGATGCTTTTGTACACAGCGCAGTGCAACCCGGAAATTCTCATCTGGTCACTCGACAAGGGCAAGAATGACAGCAAAGCCGAAATCACGTCATACAATGACTGTGATACACTGCTACAGGCCTTACGCGATGATGGCTCATATGTATCCCCATATTCTGCCATAGACCCATCTGACAGTACCGATGAAAATCAGGAGGCTATGGAAGAGGCCGGGAAGGATTCTGACTACAATACATACGGCGATGAGGTCACTCTGATCCCCGACACCGCTTCATATGACTGGGGTGATTTATCCGACATAAATGCACGTATCACAGCGCTTGAACAGAAATACGGCTTTTCCATATATTTCGGGCCTGAGGTGCCAAAGAGAATTGATTACTACGATATCCATCAATTTAAGAACAAGGATAAGCTGTCGGTCGCTCTGGATTCGCTTGAGGAAATACTTGGCTGTTTCCCTGATGACTTTTTCACACAGCTGTGTTATGGCGATATAAGAGGCATGCGAATCTATCTGTGCGGTGATATTTCATCAGGCCACTCAGATATGATAAATGAGCCAAGTGGCTTCGTAAATATAATAAACAACCACAATGTGATGGTTCTAAACTGCAACTACAGCTGGGATTTCAGCTACACTGTAGGCCATGAGATTTCCCATCTGATTGACCAGAGACTTACATTCATACACACCTACGATGAAAAGAGCGAGTTTTCTGAGGGGAAATGGAACAGCTTTAATCCTGACAGCTTCTCCTATGATGACAGCTACGCAAACTACAATCCGGATGATCCATCGAGCCACATATCCGGGTATTTCATTGATTCCTACGGCATGACCTTTGCAACAGAGGACCGCTCTGAAATATTCGGAACCGCGATAGATGATTATATTAACGGCATCTATGATGATGCAAGATTCACAGATGATTCGCCGATACGAAACAAGCTGGACTACTACAGCAGATGTATCCGTGATGGCTTTGATACAAAGGACTGGCCTGATACGATGGCATGGGAGTCTGTGCTTACCGACACCGGGACGCAGGCCGATTAAATGATAATTTCAGAATAACACAAAAACCTCAAGTCATACGACTTGAGGTTTTTTAATGGGCAGAGATGGATTCGAACCATCGAAGCAAGTTGCAGCAGATTTACAGTCTGTCCCCTTTGGCCACTCGGGAATCTGCCCATGTATTCAATTACGATACTTGCATAGTTTATCACAATAGATGTGATTATGCAAGCATATTTTTTAACTATTCAGAACCCCCACGCACATTCGCAAAACCGCACGATACTCGTGCTTTACCGCCGCTACGCAGCTAATTTTGCTCATATGTGTGGGGGAGCTCGAATAGTTACTATTTTTTTAAATTAAAAAAGACAGCCTACGATCGGCTGCCTTTTAGGAGAAGGTATTTTTACTATGGGGTATAGCAAAAACTATATAATGTATTGGGGGGTTTTTACGGTTATTATAATATCACGGTTATAACGATAAGTGTTCACAAATTGCATAAAAATCGTAGTTTGTTTTTATGCAATTTGTATAGTACTTTAGTTATATTTAATATTTTTCATATAGTGATTCTGCACAAAAGTATAGTTATTTTTTAAATATTATGTCCAACTGTTGTTTTGCTGTCCTCGTCAAACAGTGCTTCAAACTCATCTCTTGTGATTTTCTCCTTCTCAAGAAGAAGTGCTGCACATCTGTCAAGCACATCGCGGTACTCTGCTATCATGCTCTTTGCCTTGTCGTACGACTCGTCGATGATGCGTTTTACCTCGACATCGATTGCCGATGCTATGCCCTCGCTGTAGTTCTTTGCATGGGCGAGGTCTCGTCCGATGAAGACCTCCTCCTCATCATCAGCATAGCAGATAAGGCCGATATTGTCTGACATACCGTATTTGGTAACCATCTCGCGCGCAAGCTTTGTAGCCTGCTTGATGTCCTGTGATGCACCTGTTGTGATATCGTCAAACACAAGCTCCTCTGCGACACGACCGCCTAAGTCTACTACGATTTCCTGAAGCATACGTCCCTTTGTGTTGAACATCTCATCCTTCTCAGGCAGAGGCATGGTGTAGCCTGCTGCGCCTGCTCCTGTAGGGATGATTGAAACTGTGTATACAGGTCCCACATCCGGAAGCAGATGGAAAAGGATTGCATGTCCTGCCTCGTGGTAGGCTGTGATGCGCTTTTCCTTGTCAGAGATGATACGGCTCTTCTTCTCAGCTCCGATACCAACCTTGACGAAGGATTTTCTGATATCATCCTGTGTGATATATTCTCTGTTTTCGCCCGCTGCACGGATTGCTGCCTCATTCATCAGATTCTCAAGGTCTGCACCTGTGAAGCCTGCGGTAGTCTGTGCAATCTGCTTTAAGTCTACATCCTCTGCAAGAGGTTTTTTCTTGGCATGGACACCTAAAATTTCTTCTCTGCCGCCCACATCCGGTCTGCCTACTACAACCTTTCTGTCGAAACGTCCCGGACGCATGATAGCAGGGTCAAGTATATCCACACGGTTTGTGGCTGCCATGACGATAATGCCCTCATTGACACCAAAGCCATCCATCTCGACAAGCATCTGGTTCAATGTCTGCTCACGCTCGTCGTGTCCGCCGCCCATTCCTGTGCCACGGCGTCTGGCTACTGCATCAATCTCATCGATAAATACGATACAAGGCGCATTTTTCTTGGCATCCTCAAACAAATCTCTCACTCGTGAGGCTCCGACTCCGACGAACATCTCCACGAAATCAGATCCTGAAATGGTGAAAAACGGTACCCCTGCCTCTCCGGCTACTGCCTTGGCAATGAGAGTCTTACCTGTTCCCGGAGGTCCTACAAGAAGGACACCCTTTGGGATTCTTGCTCCAAGTCTGGTGTATTTTCCCGGATCACGAAGGAAATCAACTATCTCTGCAATCTCCTCCTTTTCCTCCTTTAGGCCTGCTACATCGGAAAACTTGATATGGTTCTCCTCCTGTGTAGTGAGCTTCGCACGGTTCTTGCCGAAGTTCATCATCTTGCCACCGCCGCCCTGTGCTGCTGCGTTGTTGTTCATCACTGCAAAGAGTATGAACATGGCTCCGAATACCAAAAGATACGGAAGCAGTGTCATAATCCAGCTCTCAGCCGGAACATCCGCAACTGTATAGTCGGTGTACCCTGCTTTTGTCATGGTCTTTTCGATATTGTTTACATCTGATACATAAAGCACCTTTGATGTGCCATCCTTGAACTTCACCTCCAGACTTCCTGTCGGTATCTCCCTGTTTTGCACTACCTTTACGCTCTTCACCTGATTCTTGTCAAGATCCTTCTCGAACTGACTCTGTGTGTAAGAGTTTGATGTAGCCCCGGCGCTCAGCCAGTACCAGATGCAGATTACTGCAAATACAATGATAATGTATACGCCTATTCCGCGCATACCGCTTTTTTGTTTATTCAATTTACTTCTCCTTTTTATTTTATTTCGCCCTCGACGAAGCCGATGTAAGGCAGATTTCTGAACCTCTGATCATAGTCAAGGCCATAGCCTACCACAAACTTATCAGGAATCACAAAGCCCACGTAGTCTACATTTACATCATCAACCACACGGCGCTCAGGCTTGTCCAAAAGTGTACAGATTGTGAGACTCTTCGGGTTTCTTTTGGCAAGGAGCTTTGAAAGCCTGCTAAGAGTATTTCCCGAATCAATGATATCTTCTATGATGATGACATTCTCTCCCTCGATAGAATGCTCAAGGTCCTTTTTAATCTTGACATCGCCTGATGACTCTGTGCCTGAGCCATAGCTGGATACCGACATGAAATCCATAGTCATAGGCAAATCAATTCTCTTTGCAAGCTCAGTGGTAAAGAATATTGAGCCCTTGAGTATGCAAATGAGATATACTGACTGTCCCCTGTATTTTTCTGTGATTTGCGCTCCAATCTCTGCAATACGCTTATTGAGCTGCTCCTCTGTCAGATAAACCGAAATATCATATTTCTTTGAAAAATCCATTTTGTTTTCCTCCGTAAAATGTGATCTTAAGTACTTTTCCTGTCTGTGGTGTGACAAGTGCGCTGCAGCCGGATCTGTATCCGATAATGGCATGCACCAGTGATTCATGGGCTATGAGCCACAGCCCCACTCTCTGCTGTGCAGGAATTTTATCACCTGTAAATACCTGCTTCAGCTTCTTATGATGGCCCTCGTCATCCACAATTATATAGTCACCGGCTTTTCTTGTTCTTATTTCAAAGCCTTTCTTCATCTTATCATAATCAAACCATTTCGTATATGGTTTTTTGGGAATTTCGTCCATTTTACCATTAAAATCTTGTATACAAAGTGTGACATATGAGCCATCTGCCGAAAGCTTTATGTTTTTTTGCTCTCCCGTGGCACTCAGTACCTCAAGCTCTTTTTGCGTAATGTGAATTTCTTCTTTTTCATCGTCACACCTTTCGGCGAAGAGTATCACCTCGCCAAATGATTTTTCCGCAATAATACCATACGGCAGATTGATTTTTCTGCCCGACTGCTGCCCTGCAAGCTTCACAAGGGCACCGATATGCGTGCTCGTGATGTCCTTGAGCCGCCCTGACGCCAGATGTATACACTCGCGCGCTACTCCGCTTTTTAATGCCGGATGCAGGCTCTCAAAGCGACTGATTTCAAGTATCACCCTGCCTTCTTTTTTTGAAACCATGCTGTCACACGCCTCTTTTAGCTGCTGCTCGTAAAAATCATTCATCACCGCAAGCTGTCCTGCACTCTCATTGATATGCTCAATCGCCCTGTCATTAATCTGCAAAAGCAGTGGAAACACATCATGGCGCAGCTTATTTCTGGAGTAGGCTGTGTCAGTGTTTGTGGCATCGGTGACAAAAGCCTGTCCGTTTTCCTTTAGATATTCCTCTATCTGTGCGCGTGTTGCTGATAAAAGCGGCCTGATATAGGTGACACCGTTCTTCACGGAAACCGGATGCATGCCGGCGAGTCCCTTCGCTCCGCTTCCGCGAAGCATCTGAAAAAGAACTGTCTCCGCGTTGTCCTCCATATGGTGCGCAACTGCAACGACTACCCGCCTGCTGTTACCCTGCTTTTGGTCTGCTGCATCGGCAGTTTCGCAAGGATATCTGCCAGCCTCCTCTTCAAACGCCTCATAGCGCAATATCCTGGCGACTTCCTTTTCAAACGCTTCATAACGCAATATCCTGGCGGCCTCCTCCAGTCCGAGTCCATGACTTTTTGCATATTGCGGTACGTCCACAGAATGCACATGGCACGGTATGTTAAGCCTCTCGCAAAGGTCTGACGCAAACCTCGCATCCTCCCTGCTCTCGGCTCCTCTGATGCCATGCTCCACATGTACTGCCTCCAACGCAAAATCAAGCTCATTTGCGCACTGTCTTTTTATCTCATTTAACACCAGCAGAAGGCAGACCGAATCCGCACCGCCCGACAGCGCAACAAGCACCGTGCTGTGATTTTTTATCATTTTGTTTTCCAGAATATAATCTTTCGTCCGTCTAATCATTATTTTTCCCAGATTCCTATTGCAACTACAGTCATATCATCCATGGCGTATCCACCTGTGTCAAGCAGCACCCTGTCCAGAATTTTCTGCGCCATCACGCCTGCATTGTCACTTTTGACGCCTGCGATGATATCCATAAGTTTCCCCTGTCTGTCCTTTACATGCAGATATTCTAGCACACCATCCGTCACCATGACAAGGAAATCGCCACTTTGAAGTGTATTTTTTGAATGTTTGCTCTCCTGCCAGACATCGACCCCCGCCGGGAGTGATTCATTTTCTATAACACTTACTTTTTTCCCTGATTTGATAAATGACGGTGCAGCGCCTGTTTTGGCCAGCTCAAGCTCACCTGTGTACATGTCTATCGTGGCAAAATCAACCGTGGAATAGGACTCCTCGCCCGCCGATATGACCATGGCAGAGTTCATCAGCTTTAGGGCACTTTCCCTGCTAAAGCCGGCCTCCAAAAGCTTTTCAAGCAAATCCACCACCAGTGTGCTCTCGGCCTGCGCCTGCTTGCCCGAGCCCATGCCATCAGATACACATACATGATACATGCCATCATCCAGCTGAAACATGCTGCAGCTGTCGCCATTTGCCTGAGAGCCGGTCTTTTTTTTGGTCGCCACCCCCGAAAGTGCATAGAACTGATTCTCCTCGTAAAGCACAATAGATGTCCTCTCATCGGATATTATTGAAACTGTCCCATGTGCCTGCCTGAGCTTCACTCCCATGGCGCGTGAAACCGCCTGCACATACTTTGAAATTTCAATCCCGCCATCTATCCTGGTGCAGACATCTGCCTTTATACATACCTGCTGCCTTGCGTTCTCATAAATATGGGCATTTTCCACCTGTATACCAGCCTCTTTTGTATATACATAAACTCTTGTAAGACGCAGCCTTCTTTTTTTATCAATACATTTTTCAGCCCTGCACCAGCTATCCATGAGCTCTGCCATAGCGTCAAGCTGTGCGGCTATGACGCGTCTGTTTTCTGTGAGGCGCCTGTACCAGGCTTCATTTAGCTCAATACGGGCAAATGCCTCTGTGGCGGCTTCCACCATGCGCGTATAGTGCGGGCAGCCATCCACATATCTGTTTTGCACAATTTCCTCTGTTTTCATACGTTTGCGCACTGCATCAGCAAGCATTTTTATACTGTCAGAAATCGAAGCCCCGCTTGTCCAGCACACACTGCAGCCCTCACAGCATGCACAAAGTCTCCCTGTCACCTCAAGCTGTATTTTCTCACTCTCATCAGGGATTTTATCTGCCGTACATTTTACAGCCATGACGTTTGCAGTCGAAATAATGCCTGAAAGTCCTGAAACTGCTGTGGCAAATGCCTCCTCCCTGTCGGGCAGAAGTCCTGCTATGACCGGATTTTCATTGTGCTCAAGAGCCCTTAAATATTCGCATGCTCTGCAAAGCACAAAGGCCATCGAAAACACAACAAGGCTCTCTGCTACCGACAACACTATCTCATCCGTATCCGGCCTTCCCAGAAATGTTACCGACAGATTCATCACCGCCGTGGCACAAGCTGCCACAACGGCTGTTGTCAGACATCCGTTTTTACTGCTTTTTCTCACAAATAGCCTTTCCCCAAAGTAAATCACCGCAATAATAAAGAGATACTTACATATCGACGGTATCGATATAAAGTATCCCATTCCAATAATTAATCCTATGTAAAAAATAATCGTATGTCCACTACTCAGACAATAAACTCCATACACTGCAGGTATCAGCGGATAACAATCCATCACACACACCAGTGTGGATGCAAATGCCATAAGCCCCCACACAGCCTTTTTTAAATTTGCAATCCTCATCTTTTTGCCTCCATCTTTTTTCAACGATTATATGTGGTCAAAAAAGAAGGTTTTGACGAAAAAGCGCAACTATATCTTCAAAAATTATTTGTCCTTTTCCTTGAAGATTATTTCATTGTCATACGCAAGCCCCAGCTTGCTCTTTGCTATATCCTCTATGTACTGGTCACTCTGCATATACTGCTGCATGCTTTCTATCTCATCAGCACGCTCCGATTCTTTAGTATACTGCTTCTCAAGCTCCGCTTTTTGTGCGGCATATGTAGATTCCTTCTGCTTTAGCTGCACAACCTGGACTACCATAACCACAAGAAATGCTATAACTATGATAGAAACACTTAAAGTTCCGCCCCTTCTCTTTGCACGACGTTTACTCATTATTCCTCCTTAGGTGCTTATCTGAATATCCTGCCAAACATTTTATCTTTCTTTCCGGTCACCTCCGGTACCTTCGAATACGTAATCATGTCTATCTCACCTTCTATATCGGCTTCTCCCTTCTCAAGGTTTAGCCTGTTTACGTGAAGATCCTTGCCCTTTAGGTCAAGCATGCCCAGCTCCGTCTCCAAAAGTATCTCTCCCACATCAAAGGAGAGCACATCCAAAATGCCTGTAAAGCTGCCTGTTCTGCGATTATTCAAGATAAGCTTATGACTCTTTGTGCCTGATATTTCTTCCATTTCCTGTCCCTCACATATTTTTTATATGTCCCAAAAACAGCCTCACATATGGCTGCCATCTGTGGAATCACATATGTAAATATATGCCGGGATTTATGAAAATATAACCTATATATACTCAAAAAGATCTTTTGCTTCTTCCTTCTTTGTTGTGTCAAGGAGATTTAACACCTTAACCTTGACTGTCTTTTGTCCAAATGCTATCTCTATTATGTCTCCGACCTTGACATTTACAGATGCCTTTGCCGGTCTGCCGTTTACTGTGACACGGCCTGCGTCACATGCCTCATTTGCCACTGTACGTCTCTTTATCAGACGTGATACCTTCAAAAGT
>OJRL01001285.1_pt1 | contig 10249 bp, 6 predicted proteins | sample 1599191 | NCBI WGS metagenome assembly OJRL01 (sample SAMN03922537, study PRJEB24848) | human gut metagenome | isolation source: stool sample | host: Homo sapiens | place: Germany | collected 2010-05
AAAAATATTGCAAACAGGAAATCAATGTGGTATAAATGTTACAACGTTAAAACAGTAAAGCGATGAAAGAGACTCTGATCTTTGGGCGTCGACAGGAATACAGCGTCACCGACTGAGAGCGCTGTTTGAGAGAGAAGGTCAAGGGAACACTCTGGAGCAGACTGATTGAACAGGAATTTGCACGAGCGGTTGATCTTAAAAACAGCGGCAGTGGATCGAAAGTAGGTCAGTACGTGGGTGCGCGTTAAGCACAGAGAGCGGAAAGATGATGAGAACGACATCATTTTTCAATGCGGGTGGTACCGCGGGATACTAAGAGATTTCGCCCCGGAAAAGCATATGCTTTTCCGGGGTTTTTTGTATTCATGATAATAGAATGTTCGCGGAGCGTGCATTCTATTATTTGTTGAAAATCTGAAAGACAGAGTTTTGTTTTTCAAAAAGGTTCCCGTCCCGCACCTTATCATATCTAAAGGAGTGTACAGAATATGGAATTCATGACAGGTGTAAACAAAAAGGAAACCTTAGAGATCGGTGATTTACTGACCGGCAGCTATGAGGGAAAAAGTGTAAAAGTAAACGGAGCAGTGCATACCATCCGTGATATGGGTGAAGTTGCATTTATCGTCTTAAGAAAGAGAGAAGGACTGCTCCAGTGTGTTTACGAAGAAGGAAAAACACAGTTTGACTTAAAAGATTTAAAAGAGGCAGCAACGATTGAGGTGGAGGGAACCGTAAAACCAGAGGAACGTGCACCACACGGATTTGAGATCCGTCTGGATAAAATCAAGGTATTGTCCGAACCGGCTGCACCGATGCCGCTTGCGATTTCAAAATGGAAATTAAATACCTCCTTGGAGGCTAATTTAAACAACCGTGCGATTGCACTTAGAAATGTCAGGGAGCGTGCAAAATTCCGTATTCAGGAAGGTGTGGTACGGGGATTTCGTGATTTCTTATACAGTCAGGGGTTTACAGAGATCCATACACCAAAGATCGGTGCAAAAAGTGCAGAGGGCGGGGCAAACCTGTTCCGGTTGGAATATTTCCACAGACCGGCAGTTTTACAGCAGAGTCCTCAGTTTTATAAACAGATGATGGTCGGCGTATTTGACCGGGTATTTGAGACGGCGCCGGTATTCCGTGCAGAAAAACATAATACCAAACGTCACTTGAACGAGTACACCAGCCTTGATTTTGAGATGGGATATATTGATGGATTTGAAGATATCATGGCGATGGAGACCGGATTTTTGCAGTATATGATCGCACTGCTCAAAAAAGATTATGCAGAGGAACTTCGGTTATTAGGCGTCACACTGCCGAACGTCGACAAAATTCCGACCGTGCGTTTCGATGAAGCAAAAGAAAAAGTGGCAGAAAAATATCACCGCCAGATCAGAAACCCATACGATCTTGAGCCGGAGGAGGAAGCACTCATCGGACAGTATTTCAAAGAAGAGTATGATGCGGATTTCGTATTTGTTACACATTATCCATCCAAGAAACGTCCGTTTTACGCGATGGACGATCCGGCAGATCCGACTTATACCTTAAGTTTTGACCTCTTATATCAGGGACTTGAGATCACGACCGGTGGACAGCGTATCCACGATTACAACAAACTGATGGAAAAAATCGAAAAGCGTGGTATGGAGTCTGAGGGAATGGAACAGTATTTATCCGTATTCAAACATGGCATGCCGCCACATGGTGGACTTGGAATCGGTTTAGAGCGTCTGACCATGAAATTAGTCGGTGAGGACAACGTCCGTGAGACGACGCTGTTCCCGCGTGATTTAAGCAGATTAGAGCCGTAAATCCAAAATATTTTGAATGTAAATTGAGTTTTGCAAACAGACATCATATGAATGAAAAAGGAGAACAGCCGTGAAACATTTGGGAACAAAAACAATCGAGACAAGACGTCTTGTTTTAAGACGATTTACACTTTCCGATGCAGAACCGATGTACCGCAACTGGGCATCGGATCCGGAAGTGACAAGATATCTGCTGTGGCCTGCACATGAGAGTGAAGAAGAGACGAAAGGCATTTTGAAAGGCTGGATTGCCGCCTATGAGAAACCGGAAAAATATGAATGGTGTATCGAATTAAAAGAGATCGGTGAGGCAATCGGCAGCATCGGTGTGGTGATGGTCAATGAAAAAGTACAGTCCATGGAAGTCGGCTATTGTTTAAGCTGCGATTACTGGCATAAGGGAATCATGTCCGAGGCGCTTTCAGCCGTTGTGGAATACCTGACCAATGAAGTCGGCGCACGCAGGATCCAGGCGAGATGTGATACCAGAAATCCATACTCTGCGAAAGTGATGGAAAAATGTGGATTAAAATATGAAGGAACTGCGATCCAGGCAGAGTGGAACAACTCCGGGGCAGGGGATGTTGCCTGCTATGGTCTGGTTGTTGGACCGGTTGTTGTTGAAGAGCCGGAGGAAACCCTGGAACCGGAGATCGAAGAGGAAGAACCGAAAGTCATTAAAACAGGACGCAAAAATGAGATCTCAGACGAGACGATCGAGTATGTCGGAATCCTTGCAAAATTATTAGAGCTGAATGAGGAAGAGAAAGAACATGCAAAGAAAGATATGGAAGAAATGCTCAACTATATTGATAAATTAAATGAACTTGACACCACAGGAGTGGAGCCGATGTCACATGTGTTCCCGGTAAACAATGTATTCAGGGAAGATGTAGTGACAAACGGAGACGGCAGCAAAGAGACGCTTTCGAATGCACCGGCACAGAAAGACGGTGGATTTAAAGTGCCAAAGACAATTGGAGATTAATCAGATTGCTCAAAGAACATTTTGTGCAGCAGGCAAAGAAAATGTTCGGATAAAAAGCAGGAGCAGGAATGGAGATTTATATGAATATTATGAGTTTGACTGCCGTGGAACTCGGCAAAAGAATAAAAGCAAAAGAAATCTCAGTAGAGGAAGCTGTTACGGCGGCGCTTGACGCGATTGAGAAAAAAGAAAAACTCGTAAACAGCTTTGTGACAGTAGATAGAGAGGGAGCACTGAAACGCGCAAAGGAAGTACAGAAACAGATTGATGACGGCACACTGACGGGGCCGCTTGCAGGTGTACCGGTTGCCATCAAAGACAATATGTGTACGAAAGATCTGCTTACCACCTGTTCTTCTAAGATTTTATATAACTTTATTCCGACCTACACGGCGGAGGCAGTTTTGAATCTGGAAAAAGCAGGGGCAGTTATTTTAGGAAAGACCAACATGGATGAGTTTGCCATGGGAAGCACGACAGAGACGTCCGCTTACGGTGAGACAAAAAATCCATGGAACACAGAGCATGTGCCGGGCGGTTCTTCGGGTGGTTCCTGTGCAGCGGTTGCGGCAGAGGAATGTGTCTTTGCACTTGGATCAGATACCGGCGGTTCCATCCGTCAGCCGAGTTCCTTCTGCGGCGTGACCGGAATCAAGCCGACCTACGGAACGGTATCACGTTACGGACTGATCGCTTACGGTTCATCCTTAGATCAGATCGGACCGGTCGCAAAAGATGTGACAGACTGTGCCACGATATTAGAGGCGATCGCTTCTTATGATACGAAGGACTCCACTTCCGTGAAAAGGGAGGATTATGATTTTACCAGGGCGCTGGTGGATGATGTCGCCGGAATGAAGATTGGTATCCCACGCGATTATTTCGGGGAAGGCTTAGAACCGGAGGTAAAAACAGCAGTTTTGCAGGCTGCAGAGGAATTAAAGAAAAAGGGCGCCATCGTGGAAGAGTTTGACTTAAGTCTGGTAGAATATGCGATCCCTGCATATTATGTTATCGCCTGTGCAGAGGCAAGTTCCAACCTGGCAAGATTTGACGGTGTCAAATATGGTTACCGCACCAAAGAATACGAGGGACTTCACAACATGTACAAAAAATCCCGTTCTGAAGGATTCGGGCCGGAGGTAAAACGCCGTATCATGCTTGGCTCTTTCGTGCTGAGCAGCGGTTATTATGATGCATATTATCTGAAAGCACTCCGCACCAAGGCGTTGATCAAACAGGTATTTGATAAGGCATTTGAAAAATATGATGTCATTTTAGGACCGGCGGCACCGACCACTGCACCAAAACTGGGACAGTCCTTAAGTGATCCAATCAAGATGTATTTAGGAGATATTTACACGATTTCCGTAAATCTTGCCGGCTTACCGGGAATTTCACTGCCGTGCGGCAAAGATAAAAACGGTCTGCCGATCGGGTTACAGCTTATTGGAAACTGTTTTGAAGAGAAGAAGATCATCCGCGCGGCATATGCATTTGAACAGACAAGAACCTATGAGCACAGCCCGCTTGCATAGTCCGAAAATGGAGGAATAGACATGAGTAAAATATATGAAACTGTCATTGGACTTGAGGTCCATGTTGAGTTAGCAACGAAAACAAAAATCTTCTGCGGCTGTTCCACGGCATTCGGCGGTGCACCAAACACACATACCTGTCCGGTCTGTACCGGTATGCCGGGTTCCCTTCCGGTGTTGAACCGTCAGGTGGTGGAATATGCGATGGCAGTGGGAATTGCCACAAACTGCAGTATTACCCAGTACTGTAAATTTGACCGTAAAAACTATTTTTACCCGGATAACCCGCAGAACTACCAGATCTCCCAGTTATATCTGCCCATCTGCAGAAACGGTGGTGTCGAGATCGAGACGGCAGCCGGAAAGAAGATTATTGGTATCCATGAGATCCATATGGAGGAGGATGCCGGAAAACTGGTGCATGACGAGTGGGAGGATGTCTCCATCGTAGATTACAACCGTTCCGGTGTACCGCTGATTGAGATCGTATCCGAGCCTGATATGCGTTCCGCGGAGGAGGTTATCGCATATCTTGAAAAGCTGCGCATGATCATCCAGTATCTGGGAGCATCTGACTGTAAATTAAACGAAGGTTCCATGCGTGCCGATGTCAACCTGTCCGTCCGTGAAGCCGGCGCAAAGAAGTTTGGAACCCGTACCGAGATGAAAAACTTAAACTCCTTTAAAGCGATCGCAAGAGCTATCGAGGGAGAGCGTGCACGTCAGATCGAACTGCTTGAAGCCGGAAAGAAGATCGTGCAGGAGACACGCCGCTGGGATGACAATAAGGAATCTTCCCATGCAATGCGTTCCAAAGAGGATGCACAGGATTACCGTTATTTCCCGGAGCCGGATCTCGTCCCGATCGTGATCAGCGATGAGTGGATCGCAAAAGTAAAGGCAAACCAGCCGGAACTGCGCACGGAAAAATTAGAGCGTTACCAGAGAGAGTTTGATCTTCCAAAATACGATGCCGAGATCATCACAGGACACAAAAAATTTGCAGACCTGTTTGAGGCGGCAACCGAGCTTTGCGGCAAACCGAAAAAAGTGTCCAACTGGATCATGGTCGAAACTATGCGTCTGTTAAAGGAAAACAACATGGATCCGGAAGACATCCGTTTTTCTCCGGTCAATCTTGCAAAACTGATCAATCTTGCCGATTCCGGTTCCATTACAAACACGGTCGCAAAGGAAGTATTCGAACTGATCTTTAAAGATGACATTGATCCGGAAAAATATGTTGAAGAGAAAGGCTTAAAGACAGTCAACGACGAGGGTGCACTCCGTGAGACAGTACAGAAAATATTAGCAGAAAATCCACAGTCGGTTGAGGATTACCATAACGGCAAAGAAAAGGCAATCGGATTCTTAGTCGGACAGACCATGAAAGCCATGAAAGGAAAAGCAAACCCGGCGCTTGTGAACCAGATATTAAAAGAGTTACTGTAAGGTATTATATTTGATACCAACATCATGTGTATAAAAATATGAGGACTGAAAAAAGTCCTCATATTTTTGCGATAGCTTGACAATCTTGTTTATGCGTGCATATACTAAGATAATTGCGAAACTCATTCATGAACTGGCGATGTTGTGGAAAATTGACAGATGAAAAAGAAAGTGCTGGGGAGCCGTCGGTACTTAGTGACCGTATTTTGGTCACTTAGTATCCGCTACGAGCGACACGCAGCGAGAGCGTGCTTTCGTTTCAGCTGTCAATTTCCCACAACGTTCACAGCCTAAAGCAGAGTTTCGCCCAGGTAACTGTTTTATTGAATAGCATGGAAAGAAGGAGCAAAATGACCTATCATTTATCCGACGAGCAGGAAAAATACTTTTATGACACCTTAGAGGAACTCTGCAGGCAGTCCCGCCTGTTAGAGTCTCATCGCTATATACAGCATGGAGACACCAGCGTATTTCGCCACAGCGTATCGGTTGCATATTTCAGCTATTATCTGGCATTGAAAATGAACGCACCTGTGGATATCCATTCGCTGATCCGTGGTGCGCTGTTACATGATTATTTTTTGTATGACTGGCATGAGAAAGATGCATCACATAAATGGCATGGATTTCATCATGCAAAAAAGGCGTGTGAGAATGCAGCCCGTGATATCCCGGATTTGAACGAGATAGAGAAGGATATGATAAAATGTCATATGTTTCCATTAAATATCGTTCCGCCAAAATACATGGAAGGCTGGATCTTATGCTGTGCAGATAAGATCTGTTCCGGGGCAGAAACCGTGAAAGGACGCCTGCCGGAGCATATCGTTCTGCCGTGGAGGAAACAGATTCGTTCAGAATTATAGAATGTTTGTGAGTTTGACCAAAAATGGAGACTAAAACGGGCATATATAAAGTTTTCACTTTATATATGCCCGTTTTTCATGCAAAATGTTAGCCTTCCGCAAGATTTCCCGTGTAAAGCTGATAGTATTTTCCTTTTTCTTCCATGAGTTTGTCATGGTTACCGCGCTCAATGACGCGTCCCTGCTCTAATACGATGATACAGTCACTGTTTTTAACGGTGGAGAGGCGGTGGGCGATCACGAATGTGGTGCGTCCTGCCATCAGTTTATCCATACCGTCCTGAACGATCTTTTCGGTTCTGGTATCGATCGAACTGGTCGCCTCATCGAGGATCAGTACCGGCGGATCTGCAATCGCAGCACGCGCAATGGCAAGAAGCTGTCTTTGTCCCTGACTTAAGTTGGCACCGTCACCGGTTAAAAGTGTGTTGTAACCGTCCGGAAGCTGATGGATAAAGGTGTCGGCGTTGGCAAGTTTTGCCGCTGCAATGACTTCTTCATCGGTGGCGTCAAGTTTTCCGTAACGGATGTTTTCCATCACGGTTGCGGTAAACAGGTGTGTATCCTGCAGTACGATACCGAGAGAGTGGCGCAGGTCATCTTTTTTGATCTTGTTGATGTTGATGCCATCGTAACGGATCTTACCATCCTGGATATCGTAGAAACGGTTGATCAGGTTTGTGATCGTGGTCTTTCCGGCACCGGTACTTCCGACAAATGCGATCTTCTGACCCGGTGTTGCATAGAGGTCTACATTGTGGAGCACGATCTTATCCGGGTTATAACCGAAATCGACATCATCAAAGACCACGTCACCTTTCAGTTCGATATAATCGACACTGCCGTCTGCCTGATGGGTATGCTTCCATGCCCACATACCGGTACGCTCTTTGGATTCAACGATCTGACCGTTTTCTTTTCTGGCACGCACGAGAGTGACATAGCCGTCGTCAGTTTCCGGTTCCTCGTCGAGCAGTTTAAAGATTCGCTCAGAACCGGCAAGTGCCATGACGATATTGTTGAGCTGCATACTAAGCTGGTTGACCGGCTGGCTGAAGCTCTTATTATAGGTAAGGAAACTTGCAAGTTTTCCAAGAGTAAAGCCACCTACACCGTTTAAGGCGAGCACACCGCCGACTAAAGCACAGAGCACATAGCTGATATTACCGATCTGTGCATTGACCGGCATTAAAATATTACCAAATTTGTTGGCGTTATCTGCGCTATGGAAGAGCTGGTCATTTAATTTGTTAAAGTTTTCAATACTTTCTTCCTCATGCGTAAAGACCTTTACAACTTTCTGACCGTTCATCATTTCTTCGATATAGCCATTGACGGTTGCGATATCTTTCTGCTGTGCGATAAAGTATTTGGCACTGAGTGCGCCGATCTTTTTGGTCGCAAACAGTGTGACACCGATCATCAGGAGTGTTACAATCGTCAGGGGAACATTTAAGAGCAGCATGCTGACAAATACGCTGACAATGGTGATGATGCTGTTTAAAAACTGCGGCATACTCTGGCTGATCATCTGGCGGAGTGTATCGATATCGTTCGTATAAGTGGACATGATATCTCCGTGATAGTGCGTATCAAAGTAGCGGATCGGAAGTTCTTCCATATGGGTGAACATGTCATCACGCAGATTCTTTAAGGTACCCTGGGAAACATTTACCATGATGCGTGTGTATATATAGGAAGCAAGTGCTCCGATCAGGTAGAAAATGGCAACGTGCATGATAGCGTGCAGCAGACCGGAAAAGTCAGGATCTGCCTGACCGATGAGCGGCAGGATATAGCCGTCGATCAGAGTCTGCATAAACCAGGTACCCTGTACACTGGCGAGTACGGTAATGAAGATGCAGATCACGACGAGAATGCAGTGCACTGCATAATTTTTCATGATATAGGCGAGCAGACGCATAAATAATTTTCCCGGATTTTCAACTTTCGGGCGCGGACCTTTTGGACCTCTGCCGCCCGGTCCCTGAACCGGTTTGGTATTCTTTTCTGCCATTATGCAGCACCTCCTTCATCAAAATCACCGCTTCCGCTGGTCTGTGATTCGTAGACGTCGCGGTAGATATCATTGGACGCTAACAATTCTTCGTGGGTTCCAAAACCGTTTACAACACCGTTATCTAAAACGATGATGCGGTCTGCATTCTGGACAGAGGAGATTCGCTGCGCAATGATAAATTTTGTCGTATCCGGGATCTCCTCGGCAAAAGCTTTGCGGATCTTAGCATCGGTTGCAGTGTCGACAGCACTGGTACTGTCGTCTAAAATAAGTATTTTCGGTTTCTTTAACAGGGCTCTCGCGATACATAAACGCTGTTTCTGACCGCCGGATACGTTGGTTCCGCCCTGTTCAATGTAAGTGTTGTAGCCGTCCGGGAAACGGTCGATAAATTCATCTGCGCATGCAAGGCGGCATGCGTGGCGGCATTCTTCGTCGGTCGCATTTTTATCACCCCAGCGCAGATTTTCGTAAATGGTTCCCGAGAAGAGCACGTTGTTCTGCAGTACCACGGAAACCTCGTCGCGCAGCGTATCCAGGTCGTAGGAGCGGACGTCTTTGCCGCCGACAAGGACTGCGCCCTCTGAGACGTCATAGAGACGGCTGATTAAGTTGACGAGCGAGGACTTCGAACTTCCCGTGCCGCCGATGACACCGATCGTTTCCCCGGAGCGGATGGAAAGATTGACATCATCAAGGATCGGTTTATCCGAAGTCTTGTTGTAACGGAAGGTCACATGGTCGAAGGTAACACTGCCGTCGGCAACCTCATAGACTGGATTTTCCGGGTTTGTGATATCACTTTTTTCATTTAAAACCTCACAGATACGCTCGGCACTTGCAATACTCATGGCTAGCATGACGAAAACCATGGAGAGCATCATCAGGCTCATCATGATATTCATACAATAGGTAAGAAGACTCATCAGTTCGCCTGTGGTGAGAGAACCTGCAACAATCATTTTTGCACCCAGCCAGCTTAATGCGATGATACAGCTGTATACAGCGATCTGCATGACCGGAGAGTTAAAGGCAAGTACGCCTTCCGCTTTGACAAACATGTTGTAAATATTTTTGCTTGCCTGTGTAAATTTCTTCTTCTCGTAATCCTCGCGGACATAGGCTTTGACTACGCGGATTGCGGAGACATTTTCCTGCACGGATGCGTTTAAGTCATCGTATTTTGGAAATACTTCCATAAAATAATGATGTGCACGCACAGTGATAATTGCGAGGATCATACCAAGTACGATAACGGCGATCAGATAAACCGAAGCAAGTCTTGCATTGATGAAAAATGCCATGATCATTGCGCAGATCAAAGAGATCGGTGCGCGGACGCACATGCGCAAAAGCATCTGATATGCGTTCTGCAGGTTGGTCACGTCGGTGGTAAGACGGGTGACAAGACCTGCGGTGCTGAATTTGTCAATGTTGGAAAAAGAAAAAGTCTGTATATTTTCATACATTGCTTTTCGTAAGTTGCGCGCAAATCCTGCGGAAGCGCGGGCACCGTATTTTCCACCCATCGTTCCTGCAAACAGGGAAATGCATGCGACAATGAC
>OJRL01001299.1_pt1 | contig 10117 bp, 7 predicted proteins | sample 1599191 | NCBI WGS metagenome assembly OJRL01 (sample SAMN03922537, study PRJEB24848) | human gut metagenome | isolation source: stool sample | host: Homo sapiens | place: Germany | collected 2010-05
CAGTATTTCCTTCCGTCTCCTTTTCGAATGTATCCTGATATTCATCTGCATTTTCTGCAACCACATATGCCGAATATGACGCATGTCCCGGTTTGAACTCATTACCGCTCTTGCCGTCAGCCCATAGGCTTTCAAAGCCTTTTTGGTTCATAAACAAAAGCGTGGTATTGCCGTAGCCCTTATAACCTGTTGGTACCTTGTCTGTGACACCTGCAATAGTTACATCCACAGTCTTTCTGACTCCGTTATTTATTGTTTCCTCGTCAACGTATCCACTGTTATCCTCTGTGCCGCTTTCAGTATCACCTTCCACTGCATTATTATCATCTGTGCTGCTTTCAGTATCGCCTTCTGCTGCATTGTCATCAGAAGAAGCATCATCATACACATTATAGCCACACTCGATTGTATCTCCTGCTTTATATTTGTACAGCTCCATCTCTTTTTTGACGTATTTTGAGCTATTCTCATTATACACATCAAATGTGCCTTTATTCACAAGAATTGCTCCTGTATCTGCATTTTTTATGCCTGCGTCGGACGCATACTTATCATACGATTTGTCATCCAAAACTGTGATTAAAAACTCTTGTGAGACATCCTCACTGTCATCATAAAGCTGCCCGCAATACTCTCCATATTCCTTTGTATACTCCGGCTTATCTACATCAAAATCATAGCCGGCTCCAACCAGATAATCCTCAGCTCCTTCAATGCCACTCAAAAGCTCAGAGAGCTTTTCAATATCAAGGTCCTTTTTACATGACATATTTATTCCGATATTATAATCTACTGATGCATATGACATCCCAACCATGCTAAAGGCCATAGACATAAAGTATGATATCACAATAAAGGTTACTGAGCAGATGACAATAGATGTCACTGTGGTTCTGTACTTTTTATTGTTCCTCTTTATATTCTTATATGAGATAACGCCTCCGATACCCCAGATTCTGCCTATAATCGCCGGTGTCTTAAGCTTTGATGACTTTATTTTAATCTCCTTTGTGTTTCTTATTGCTTCAAGCGGTGTAACCTTTGCAGCCCTTCTTGCACTGCCTGTTGCTGAGAAATAAATGGTTGCTATACTCAGTATCACAGCAAGAATAAGTGCAGGCAGGGAAGTATGAAAGCTCAAAGCAAAGTTAAGCCAGCCTGCTGACAGCGCATTCACCACCTTAACAAGTACAAGCGATGCTAAAATACCGCTCATGGTACCCACCGGAATACCAACCACTCCAAGCATTGCTGCCTCTGTCTTAACACTGCTTTTTATCTGGCGTCTCGTAGCACCCACGCTTGCAAGCATGCCATACTGCCTGATTTTTTCAGTGATTGATATGTTGAAGCTGTTTTTGATACAATACACTGATGTCAGTATAATTATCAAAGCCACAACAGTGGCCACTGTAAACAGTGCTTTAAATGTGCCGTCAATCGGGAAAACACACTCATAGCTTATAAGGAAGCCATTTATATATATATCATATTTTGCATTTTCCATCTCTTTAAGAAACCTGTCACTCTCCTCAGCAGACATTTCAACAGATGAATTATTCGCTTTCGCAAACAGCTTTTCATCCACACCAATTATATCAGCAGTCACAGCATCCTTGTTTCTTAAAGCCTTTTGAGTGTATCTGCTGTACACTGTGAGTGTAGTGTCAGCTTCGCTTGCCTCACTCTTTGTGCCGTTATCAATTGCTGCCAGTTCATCAGAGTATGTGACAAATGTATATCCGGCGGCACTATAGTCCTCCATTCCATAGCCCGGTCTTTCCATGATGCCTACCACCTTGTAGTGCTTTGTCACATTATCGGTAAGTGTCTCTGCCTCATGCTCATATGCGCAGTTTTCCGATATGACACTTTCTGTGTTTGAATCATATCGCTTTCCGACATCCAGTGTTATCTCATCCCCCACCTTTATGTCGATTCGTCCGTTTGTCTTTAAGTGCCTTGGAATGACTATCTCATCCTCATTTTTTGCCATGCGCCCCTCTATCAGTTTAAAGCAGCCCCTCTCAAAGCCGGCCTCATCTGTTGCCATGACATATGCATACGGCTTATCCTCATTCTTGCAGTCATCTAGCTTTGCAAAGCCCATTCCCATTGTCTCAAATGTGCTTTCAATATTTCTGTTGTTTTTAAACTCCGAAAGCTCAGACATTTTCACATTCGAAAATTTCACATGAAAGTCGCCGCCCTTTTGCTTCTGGTATTCAATCACACTGTACTGAAAGCTTGACACAAGTGTGACAAGCGCTGACAAAAGCGCTGTTGCAAGAATTATTCCGACTATCGTGACAATAGTTCTTTTCCTGTTGAGCTTTAAGTTTTTTAATGTTAGTGTCTTCATCAAATTCATCTGATTTTACCATCCTCTATCATTATTGTGCGGTCAGACTCCTTTGCAAGCTCCATATTGTGTGTAACCATAATGATTGTCTGGTTGAGCTCACGGTTTGAGGTCTTTAAGAGATGCATAATCTCGTTGCTGGCTTTGGTATCCAGGTTTCCGGTCGGCTCATCCGCTAGCACTATAGATGGTCTCGTAATCAGGGCTCTTCCTATAGATGTGCGCTGCTGCTGTCCACCTGATAGCTCATTTGGCAGATGAGTACGTCTCTCTGTAAGTCCAAGGCGCAAAAGCATGTCATCCATCTGTGCTTTTTCCACCTTTCTTCCATCAAGCTCCATCGGGATTGCCATGTTTTCCTCCACATTTAATATAGGTATCAGATTATAAAACTGATAAATGATGCCTACCTGTCTTCTTCTGAATATAGCAAGCTCATCATCATTCATTGCAAAAATATCAGTGCCGTTTATATACACCTTTCCGCTTGTTGGCCTGTCAACACCTCCGAGCAGATGAAGCAGTGTGGATTTTCCGGAGCCGCTCGCCCCGACAATTGCCACAAACTCTCCCTTTTCCACGCTCAATGACACATCGTCCAAAGCCTTGACCTGATTTTCTCCGGCTCCGTATATTTTTGATAAGTGTTCTACTCTAAGCAGTTCCATTTAATTCTCCTTTTCTTCTCTATACATTTTTGAGTGCTGTGCGGTCTGTCCTTTAAAGTGTAGCCGCCCCGCGATACAAGTGTATAATACATTATGTAAAGTTACAGGTAGGTTACTTTTAAAAATATTACAGCATAATATAAAAACTCCGGTCAGAACAAAAAGTTTTCTGTGCCGGAGCTTATATGTTATATGTTTTATATCATATGTTTTATAATTATCTATGCCAATAATTATTTCTGCTTATATGAAGCCAAAAAGTCTGCAAGCTTGCCTGTGGCATCCTTTAATATCTCTGTTCTAGGCAGATATACCACTCTGAAGTGATCCGGCTTATCCCAGTTGAAGCCGCCGCCGTGAATGATGAGTATCTTCTTCTCACGAAGCAGATCAAGTGCAAACTGTTCATCGTTTGTGATGTTGAACCTTGCAGTATCAATCTTTGGGAATATGTAAAATGCTGCCTTTGGCTTTACTGCCGAAATTCCCGGTATATCGTTTAATGCCTTGTAGACGTACTCTCTCTGCTCATAGATTCGTCCGCCCGGCACAATATACTCGCCTACACTCTGATATCCGCCTAAAGCTGTCTGCACTATCGACTGCGCCGGAACATTCGAGCAAAGACGCATGTTTGAGAGCATGTTGAGACCCTCGATATAGTCCTTTCCGAGCGCCTTGTTGCCGCTTAAAACCATCCATCCGATACGATAGCCTGCTATCATATGTGACTTAGAAAGACCGCTGAAGGTCACACAGAATAGGTCCGGTGCAAGCGACGCAATAGACACATGCTCATAGTCATCCATCACAAGTCTGTCATATATCTCATCCGAAAAAATCATAAGCTCGTGCTCTCTTGCCACATCAACTATCTGCTGCAGCACCTCCCTTGGATAGAGCGCTCCTGTAGGGTTATTAGGGTTGATTATTACGATTGCCTTTGTCTTGTCTGTAATCTTCTTTTTGATATCCTCTATGTCCGGATACCACTCTGACTGCTCATCACAGATATAGTGCACTGCCGTGCCTCCCGCAAGTGTAACGCAGGCTGTCCAAAGCGGATAGTCCGGTGCCGGCACCAGCACCTCATCACCATTGTCAAGAAGCGCTGACATGCTTAAGTTTATAAGCTCGCTGACTCCGTTTCCGGTGTAGATATCCTCAACCGTCACATTAGGAAGCTTTTTGAGCTGTGCATATTGCATGATTGCTTTTCTTGCAGAAAAAAGTCCCTTGGAGTTGGAATACCCCTCACAGTCCGTGAGCTGGCGAGACATATCATATATCACCTCATCAGGTGTCCTGAAGCCAAACGGCGCAGGATTTCCTATATTGAGCTTCAACACATTTGTGCCGTTTTCCTCCATGCGGGCCGCCTCATCCACCACCGGTCCTCTAACATCATAAAGCACATTATCTAATTTTCTGGATTTTCCAAATTCTCTCATCCTGACCATCTCCTTTTATTTTCGTAACATTTCCTGTATCCGTAATCATATCCTGCTAGCCTAAAAGCTCAAAAACAGCCTCAGCGTCAAATACCACCTGCTTTACCTTATCAACCTCTATCTGATAAAGTGCATTTGCAGCCAGATGCTCTGCAGCCTGCTCGAGATCTCTTATGCCCGATGTGTTCTCGTGAAGCTTAATCACTGCATCAAGTCCGTCCTCTGTGAGAACGCACTCCTCCTCCTTCATTCCCATTCGCTCAAATACCTTGCGCAGGGCAAATCTCTGGAAGATGACCTTCTTCTCTTCATCGGTATAGTCCGGAATATCAATCACTGCAAAACGTGACATAAGCGGTGCAGAAATCTGGGATTTATCATTGGCTGTTGCAATCGGATATACTCCGACGGTCGGCACCATACACTCCATATAGTTGTCTGTAAATCCCAGATTGTCAAGCAGTGTCAAAAGCACATCTGCCGGATTTCCGTTGCCGTTTTTGCTTGAGGCCTTGTCGAGCTCATTGATGATAAATACAAGATTTGACTCTCCCGCCTGTGAAAATGCCTCCATAATGATTCCCGGCTTTGCGTTTGAATAGATTCTTGAGCTTCCTGTGAGCTGCTCTGCATCATTTATGGAGCTCATATCGAGTGTGGTCCATGGAAGCTTAAGTATACGTGCAACAGCATATGCAATCTGTGACTTTCCGGTTCCTGCCGGTCCACAGAGCAGCAGTCCATAGGCAGGAAGTGTATGAGTCCTGTTTATCTGGATAATGGTCTCAATGATTCTCTGCTTCACGCTTTCCATGCCATAGAGCTCCTCATCGAGTATGCGCCTTGCCTCCACAGGGTCAATTGCCTCAAAGTAATTTCCCTTCCACTGGATATTCATCATAATGGAAAGTGCTCTCTGCGCATGGCGTCTTTCCTCAGGTGATACCTCGCTTGAACGCGCAACTGCCAGATTTCTTCTGGCCCACAGCAGTATATTGTCAGGCAGTGTACGGCCTGCACAGGTCATGAAATCTGTGATGCTCTGTATACTGGTGAGCTTCATGCTGTCGCCCTCTTCCTCGTAATCATCGAGGTCAGGTTCATCCTCAGGCATGGTGCTGGCAAAGAGCCTTTCCATCATATACTGCAGGAATCCGTCCTCTGCAGACAGCTTTGTGCCTCTGCCGAGAGACACCTCCCTCACCCTGTATACTGCGTATCCGTCAGGTGTATTGGCTCCTGAAAGCTGTACCTTTATGTGATTTTCGCCAAGCCACTTAAAAAGGCTAACGAAGCGGGAATCAATGCGCAGGATATCTGCACTGGTCACCCCATCACCATCCTCAAATTCAAAGGATGTACGCTTTATCGGATTTGTAAACATACCGAGCGCATGATGCGCCCATTCCTTTTGCTTATTGTCTATCACAACAATCGGTTTATCGGCCGATGCCTTGGTCTCTGTCGAATGAAATGTCTCATATGTACACTCCGGATGCTCGTTTGCTACCGGTGTATCACTAAAATCAAATACTGGCATTTTTATTCCTCTCTTTTCGTAATTGTATTCTTCATCATACCCTGTCAAAGGCTATGTCCTGTACCACCTCGCCCGCGATGATAAGTCCTGCCACTGATGGTACAAATGCAAGGCTTCCTGGAATATCCCTGCGCTGCGTGCACTTGTGTTCGGCACCCGGCGGGCAGATGCAGTTGCTTCTGCAGCTTATAGACATATCCTCTATCGGTCTTGTAGGCTTCTCCTCAGAGTATACCACCTTGAGCTTTTTCACGCCACGTTTTTTAAGCTCACGGCGCATGACCTTTGCAAGAGGACACATGCTGGTCTTATATATATCAGCCACCTTAAATGCACTTGCATCCAGCTTATTTCCCGCTCCCATACTGCTTATGATAGGGACATTTTTCTCCTGTGCCTTCATGACAAGCGCAATCTTTGCTGTGACCGTATCAACCGCGTCAACTATATAATCATACTCTTCAAACGGAAATTCATCAGCATTTTCCGGCAAAAAGAAGCACCTGTGCGTCACGACACTTACATCAGGATTAATATCATGAATCCTCTCCTCCATCACATCTGTCTTGTATTTTCCTATGGTCTTTCGGGTTGCAATTATCTGCCTGTTTAGGTTTGTAAGACACACCTTGTCATCATCGATAAGGTCAATCGCTCCCACGCCGCTTCTGACTAGTGCCTCGCAGACATATCCGCCCACTCCTCCTATTCCAAATACTGCGACTCTTGCGCCCTTTAGCCTATCCATCGCCTCTTTTCCAAGCAAAAGCTGTGTTCTTGAAAACTGATTTAACATTTATTTCTCCTTTTCATCCCTGACCACGCCGACACCGGCAGAAATCAGGAGTCTTACTGTATCCTTAAGCATGCTCCAGTCAGCCTTTGACAGCTCATCGGCAGCCTTTATCATCTCAATGAGCTGCTTAAATGACATCTGATCAAGGTTCTCAAAATTGGAGTCCGATGCTATTGAAAAAAGCACATTTACAAACTGCTTTCGCTGCGCCTCATCCATGCTGCCTATCCAGTTTCTGAGTGTCTTGTCAAGGCGCACACTGTTTTTGTCCAGCCCATCCGCCTTTATGATACTTCCGCCCATTATCTCCCATGAAAAAGCATCATGCTGCAGCGGCCCCGAATTACGGCTTCTTACCACCTCATAATCGTCCACATGCTCAAGCAATAAGCCAACAATAGACGACTGCGGCAGAAATGTTTCTATTCTGTCAAAAATTCTTTTGTAGCCTGCCGTATATATCATCTTGTGATTGAAGCCCGGCCCGTCAAAATTAAACACCTTAATAATGACATCCTGCACCTCTTTATCCACATGCATGGCGGCAAACACTGCCAGATTTCCACCCTTTGAGTGTCCGCCTATCCACAGCTTTCCTGTATTGATGCTTTTATTGTTGATATTTTCATCATCTAAAGCTTTATCATTTATGGCTTTTTCATTTATGCCCCTATCATCATTGCATATATATGCTGCCACCTGCTTTAAATATTTTTTCGCCTTGTTCTGTCCGGGTGTCTCATCGAGATAGCTTAGATTAAAGTTTTCCTTCCAGCCGACAACGGAATGGTCTGTACCACTATAGGAAATGAAATATGTGCCGTCAGGCAGTTCTATCGTAACCGCAGAAAACTGCGACTCCTCTTTTTCACTAATATCGTATATATAATATCTCAAAATGCAGTCAGCATAGCGCCTTGAGTGCGCCAGCTTTTGAAGCAGCCTCGCGGAGTGGCGGAAAAGATTAGGCATCTGCTCAATCTCATCATCACTGTGGTCCGCGCAGTAAAGGCTTGAAAGCTGTTTTATCGTAAGGTATGACTTCTTTGCATCCGGCATATATGGCTTCATCTGCACATAAATAAGCTGTGAAAAAATCAGTCCGTCCACCTCATTTACATGCACCTCATCAAAGCCTATATCTCCACGCCAGTCAATATAATCCATGATATCTGCCATACAATGCCCTCCTGAAATATATCTGTCTTATTCATCATAGTGATCTAGGAAGCTGTGCTTTATGCCATCCTTTTTATATGCTACAACCGTAGCCAGATTTACATTCTCCACGCTCTTAAATATATTTGCCTCGACAAAAGGATTCACCTTTTTAAGATTAGCGATGAGCTGCTTTATCTCAACACGCTTTGAGCGGTTTTCCTCATTATTGCAGGTGGTACAGGTATCTGTAAACTTGCAGGCACACTGTATGAAATGCAGACCGTTGTAATCACGCCATGCCTTGATATCGTCCTCCCTGACCAGGTAAAGAGGCCTGATAAGCTCCATGCCCTCAAAGTTTGTGCTGTGAAGCTTAGGCATCATGGTCTGTACCTGTGCACCGTAGAGCATACCCATGAGTATCGTCTCAATAACATCATCATAGTGATGTCCGAGCGCAATTTTGTTGCAGCCCAGCTCCTTTGCAAATGCATACAGATGTCCTCTTCTCATCCTCGCACATAAATAGCATGGCGATTTTTCGATATCATATACAGCATCAAATATATCTGACTCAAAAATAGTGGCAGGGATGCCAAGGTTCCTGCAGTTTTCCTCTAGGACATGTCTGTTTGCCTCATTGTAGCCCGGGTCCATGACTAGAAACTTCACATCAAAATCAAACTTGTTGTGATGCTTAAGCTCCTGAAAAAGCTTTGCCATGAGCATGGAATCCTTACCTCCCGAAATACACACCGCAATCTTATCCCCCGGCTTTACAAGCTCATAGGTGTTTATCGCCTTTGTAAACTTGCGCCAGATGGATTTCTTAAATTTCTTTCTGATGCTTTGCTCCACATCTGCCTTTATATCGCGCTCTGCCACCTCATCCTCTTTCATGGCATCAAGCAGCCAGCTTATATAGCCTCCCTTTAAGCTTGCCGCATCAAAACCTTTTTCTGTGAGATACTCTGCCACATCCACACTCGTCTTACCACGGCTGCAGACTATGACAAGCTTCTTATCATGCGGCACCCTCTCATCTGACTCTATTTCCTCTGCCTGAATATTGAGTGCTCCCTTTATGGCACCGTGCGCCACCTCTTCCTCACTTCTTATATCTATTATCTGATAGCTGTTACTATCCAGCTTTTTAACTTCTTCTATACTAAGCTGCATTTTATTTCTCCTATACTATTTCCGCAATGACTTTATTTCCTGAAATATCCTGTACTCATAATATGCCGTCACCACAAGGATGAGCCCTATCATAATGAGGCTGTATACATCGCGGATTGCTATTCCAAACGCATCACACACGCATGGCACCAAAAGCCCCGCAGTAAAAACAAGCTTTACAAACGTCAAAAGCCTGAGTGAATACCTTCTGATATTGCCCACACACAGCTCCGCTGCTATGTGATTGAGCTTTTCCGGATAATGCTGCAGCCATGTGATTGTAATGTATACAAGCAAAAGCACAAGTATATTGACCACAAACTTAAATACCTGTATGTGATAGCACACTCCATAATAAATCTGTAAGCCTATATACGCAAGAGCTAAAATAGCATCTATTGCCTCAAGCACCGCCGAAGCAAAGGTCATATCTCTTTTTCTCATATAAATCTACTACCTTTCATTAACACCTTAAACACATAAAATAAGGTAAAACGATATTGTTTTTCTTTAAACTATCTAATTTTATCATATTATGGACTATCTTTCTAGAAAAATTGTGATATAATAATCAGGTTAAAGGAATTTTATTTAAAAATTAATAATACAACGAGGTTTAATCGAAAATGAGCAAATTAACAATACCAAAGAACTATTCTTCGGCACTGAATCTTCACGATACACAGCTTGCCATCAAGACTGTTAAGGATTTCTTCCAGGGCATGCTCGCACAGCGTCTTTCCCTGACACGTGTTTCAGCACCGCTTTTCGTTGATCCTACCACAGGCTTAAACGATAACTTAAACGGATATGAAAGACCTGTTACCTTCGGCATCCTTGAGCAGGGTGACAAGGAGGCTGAGGTCGTTCACTCTCTTGCCAAGTGGAAGAGATATGCATTAAAGAAATACGGCTTTTCTCTCGGCGAGGGCATCTACACAGATATGAATGCCATAAGAC
>OJRL01001301.1_pt1 | contig 10088 bp, 7 predicted proteins | sample 1599191 | NCBI WGS metagenome assembly OJRL01 (sample SAMN03922537, study PRJEB24848) | human gut metagenome | isolation source: stool sample | host: Homo sapiens | place: Germany | collected 2010-05
GTAAAAATGATTAACCTTCTGGATTTATACAGCCTGGCCGAGGATCACGGCACACAGGTTGTCTGGTTCGATCTGGAAGCCGCCGAATCCCTGTCTATGCCCCTGTCCGACGGCTCCTGCGCCATTGCTATGAATCCCTGGCGGATGCCAACGGTGGCCGACGAGACGGTCAAGCTGGCCCATGAACTGGGCCACTGTGAGACCGGGGCATTTTACAACCGTTACGCCGCCCGGGATGTCCGTCAGAAATATGAAAACCGGGCCAACAAATGGGCAATAAAAAAACTCATCCCGGAGGACGAGTTGAAGCAAGCCATTCTTCAGGGCTGTTGTGAGCCTTGGGAGTTGGCGGAATATTTCCATGTAACTGAGGGCTTTATGCAGAAAGCCCTCTGTTGGTATACATACGGAAGTCTGGCAACAGAGCAATATTTTTAGAGGGTCTATCATCTGGATCCGGGTCGTGGGTCTGGCCGTGGCCTACACCCAACGGCAGAAAATAAAAAGTTCGGTCCGACCGGACTATATGAGGAGCGATTTATATGGAGATTCTATTTCTGATCTTAGCAATCGTTTTCTTCGTGTTGTGGACCAAAGAAAAGAAATCGTCAAAAGAAAAATCAGACCAAATGGAAGATTCTTTGTCCAAAGCCAATAAGCGCCTTGAAGAACTCTCTAAGTATCAGCAAATCCTGGACGTAGAAACCTGGTGCAAAAATCTTCAAAGTGATGCAGAACTGAAGGCTATGAAAACCCGTTCCTTAGCTGAAAGCGATGCCGAAAAAATGCGTTCTTCCGCAAAACTTGATGCTGATGAGATGCGGTCGGCGGCTAGGGCCTCCAGAGATGCCGCCAAGCAGGTAAAGGCCAAGGCAGAGGATGAGGCAAACCAAAGGCTTCATCGGGCAGACGAAGAAGCCAAACGAATCATGGATACTGCGGAAGCCAAAGCCAAAGAAATTGCTGGGGATGCTTACGAGGCTATGAACAAGGCTGAGGAGTACAAATCGCTTGCCGCATCCTTGAAAAATATTGTGAACGGATATGGAGATCAGTGGATCAAACCCACCTTCACATTACTGGACCAGTTGGCAGAGGATTTTGGCTATGCAGAAGCTGGACAACGCCTGAAAGCAGCACAGGAAAACTCCCTCCGCATGGTCAAAGAGGGAAGCGCCGGCACTTGCAAATACATCTCCAAGGACAAGCGTGAAGGTGCCGTGTCATTCATCGTTTACGCCTTCAATGGTCAGGTAGACTCTATTTTGGCAAAATCCAAAAAAGATAACTACGGAGTATTGGAACAGAAGATCAAGGACGTCTATAACGTGGTCAACTCCAATGGCGCCACGTTCCGGGAGGCGAAAATCACTTCACAGTATTTGGACTCCCGATTGGAGGAACTCAAGTGGGCTGTTGTCTGCCACGAATTGAAGGCCAAACAGCAGGAAGAGCAGCGCCAGCTCCGTGAGCAGATTCGTGAGGAAGAAAAGGCCCGCCGCGAATATGAGCGGGCACAGAAAGAAGCGGCCAAAGAGGAATCCATGCTGCGGAAAGCTATGGAAAAAGCCCAAGCTGCCATGGAGAAGGCCACCGAAGAGCAAAGGTCCCAATATGAAGCACAGCTGGCCGAATTGCAACAAAAGCTGGTCGAAGCAGAAGAAAAGAATCAGCGGGCCTTGTCTATGGCACAGCAGACCAAACGAGGTAATGTCTATGTGATTTCCAATGTTGGATCTTTCGGTGAAAATATCTATAAGGTCGGTATGACTCGTCGCTTAGATCCCATGGACCGTGTCCGTGAGTTAGGTGATGCCTCTGTTCCCTTCCCCTTCGATGTCCATGCAATCATTGAAAGTGATGATGCTCCTGCTCTGGAAACTACATTGCATAAGGCTTTGGCTCTGATGCAGGTCAATAAGGTCAATCCTCGAAAGGAATTTTTCCGGGTGAACCTTTCTGACCTCCATGCATTGGTCGATAAAATGGGGCTCAAAGCAAACTGGACCATGGAAGCCGCCGCTGCTGAATACCGTGAAACCCTTGCTATTGAGGAAAGTATGAAAAACGACCCGGATGTAAAGCGTCGTTGGGAACAGTATAACTCCAGCATCTCAGCAGATGATTCTTCGGAAGTAGGAAACACATAATTATTCCAGTTGCCCGACTCGAAGTACACATTTCAAATCCGTCAGCGCTGACGGATTTGAAAAAAGCCGCCCCGGCTCGGGGACGGACTTGACAATCGAACATCAGGCGGTTATACTGAACATGAAAAGGGCGCTGCCGGCAGACGGTTGGCCCATGTCTTAAGTCATTGAAGTGATCGCCGAACTTTTGGAAGGGGAACGGCGGTCACTTCTTTTTTGTGATCTGGAGAACCAGACCAATGATGCCGATAACCACAAGACAGAACTGAAACAGATCTGAATATGTAACCATAGCACCACCCCCTCTCACTGGAGGGGGCAAGAAGTCCCCTCCGGGATGGAGGGGCCAACCGCCTGCCGTTTGCTGGCAGCGCCAAAAACAGAATACCACATTTTCCGCTGCGGCGCAACTGCGCCAAGTCTCAAATCCGCAAGCGTTTGCGGATTTGAAAAAAGCCGCCCCACCGGGCGGCTTCTCAAAAACCCAATACTGGAACATTTGTTTTGGAGGTGCCATTATGCCGAAAAACAAAACCGGAGAGCCCTATCGGAAAACCGCACGCTGGAATGGAAAAAAGTACGAGGCAACCGGCCGTACCGAGCTGGAGGCCCTGACCAGGTTGGCCGACAAGATCGCCGCCGCCAAACGCGGCGAGGAAGCCCTCAACGGGAGCATGACGGTAAACGCCTGGTACAAAGAGTGGAAGGCCACATACAAGGACCCGAAGGGGCTCACACCCAAAAGTCTCGGAATGTATGATGAAAAATATAACGGATATATCAAACCGGCGGTTGGCCACATGAAACTCCAGTCCGTGAAGGACGTCCACCTCCAGCGGATCCTGAATGGACAGGCCGGGATGTCCCGGTCTCATGTGGAGAAACTCCGCCGCGTCATGCGGGAGCTGTTCCGCCGTGCCAGGCAGTCCCGACTGATCGCCTACGACCCATCCGAGGATCTTCAGCTCCCGGAGCACCGTCAGGGCTCCCACCGGAGCCTCACACCGGAAGAGCGCGAGGTCCTGCTGACCGTATGCACCCGGCCTGACAGCCGGTTCGGGCTGTATTTTTTGACGCTGCTCTATACAGGGATGCGGCCAGGTGAGGCGGCGGCCCTCAACTGGGCGGACATCGATTTTGCAAACAATGAGATCCATGTCCACGCGGCCCTGGAATCCGGGACAAGCCGGATCAAGGCCCCAAAAAGCGCTGCCGGGGTCCGGGATATTCCCATCCACGCATCTCTCCTCCCCCGCCTGAAATCTGCGCAGAAGGGCCCATTTGACCCGGTATTCATCGGTGCCGGAGGCCAGCGGCTCACACGCAGCGCCATGGATGCCATGTGGCGCGCCTGTAAACGGGCCATGGACCTGGAGCTAGGCGCAGAGACGGTGCGCAATCAGATCCAGGAGCACAAAGTTGCGGCTGATCTAACTCCATACTGCCTCCGCCACACGTTTTGCACCGATCTCCAGGCCGCTGGTGTCCCCATCAACATTGCTAAAGACCTGATGGGACACTCTGATATTGATATAACCGCAAATATCTATACACATCGGGACGGCTCCACCCTCCATGCCGGGATCGCACTGCTTGACGGAACGGCAGGAAAAAAAGAAGTGGCGTCTGGTGGGGCATCCGGTGGGGCAAATGAGTAAGAACCTGCTGATCCTTAGTATATCAAGCGTTGGATATTACTCACAATTCTGCTTCCCAAGCTGAACACGGGGGTTCGATTCCCCTCACCTGCTCCACAAAAAAGGACACGACATACGTCGTGTCCTTTTTTGTGGACTCCGCGTGCCTTCGGCCCGCTTTGTTCCGGCGTTATTTTGTGCCTGCGGCACAAAATAACGCCATCTGCCCGCCCCCTTGCTCCTCCTTTCCAGATCACGCCCGCTGTGCTGAGTCGCAGTCTTGTGTTTCCGCTTTATGGCGGTTTTTTGATTGCGAGAAAATATCGATTTTAACCGTCTTTAACACGAAAAACCAACTTGTGCGGCCAGGCAGCCCCCATCTTCAAAAGCCCTTCATTTCCGTTCCCGCCTGCTTCGTTTTTTCTTTTTTGGTTCTGGCGGAGGGGAGAAGGTCTGAATGAAGTCCTGCCGGATCTGTGTCACATCCTGAGAAAGAAAAGCGGCGACACGCTCCTGTTCGGAAGTCTGCTCCGGGAAAAAGGATGCAAATTTCTGTGCCAGCTGCTCCTCTTTTCCATACAGTTCAAGCGGGCCTTCGTATCCCATCAATTCTTTCAGCACAGAAGTGAACTCCTGGTAGCGGTTCTCTCGAATCTCCAGATCAACTTTCGCTTTGGCAGTCATACCGTTGAGGTAAAGCACATTCAAGGAAGTGTCGTTCCCTGGCCGATGCATTGTGACCCATAAAGCCAGCTTTTTTGAGAGCAGCTTTCCGCCAATCAGCATCCAGTTCTGGCTTCGGTAAATTTCCAGATACTGTTTCATGGCCTCATCTTCAAACTTGATTGGCTCAAAGTGTTCTCCATCCAACAGCTGCTCCAACTGTTTTTTGCTGAGGATCCGATTCAGCACTGGTATATTTCGGTAAGGCGCACATACATAGTGTCTCATTTTTTGAAACAGAGCCACAACCAGAACCGCTGTGCCAAGTAAAAACAGGAAAAGCTCTCCGTCCATTTCGATTTTTCCGGTTGCTGTTACCCAAATACCGCGCAGAACCAGCACGACACCAAAGCCCCACAGCCCGAAAACCAGCAGCTTTTTCAGCGGATGAAAATGAATCCACTCGATGATCCGCACCTGCTGTCTGCCGCTCATTGGTTCATCACGCAAAAGCCGGCGGGCGGTCCACTGATTCAAAAGTTGTGGAATCCATGCGATTCCAAACAGGAAAGCTGCAATACCGGCATAAAGGGCAATCCCGATCCAGCCAATATCCAGATAAGACTCCAAAAGCAGTAAAAGGATAATTGGCAGGATCATGGTGAGAAAAAGTGGTAAAAATGATTTTTTGCGTCCCTTCTGGAGATTCAGGTCATTTAGAGCAGAAGTGATACAAAAGGCAAAAATCATCACAGCCGACATCCCGCCGGATACCCAATTTTTCAGGTCGCCAAAACGCATGACATGTTCGACTCTGTGCATACTCGGAAAATTCCCGGTAATACCCGCATAGAGGCAAAATCCCAAATAAGCCAGAGCCAAAAGCGCCCCGATCAGCTTCAAAATTGTTTTTCCTGAAAGGTTTCGTTTCTCCATCCGTTCTGTTCTCCTAGCAAATCATGGCTTCTGCGCATGAGGAACGCAAGCCCGCTCATTCTCCGCGGCGCTGGCGGATGACAAAGTAGAGCAAACAGCAAAACGCAGCCAAAGAGGCACCCATACAGGGGAAATAAATCTCACTGGACAGCTCGCCAACGGCCGGGTGACTCAGGACACACAGGGTCACGCAAACCGCGAAAACCAGGCCGCTCAGCAGGATATAGCGTGGATTTCGGTTTTCCGTTGGCTCCAGCGCATTCTCCCAGGTTTTTCTGCGCTCCAACTCCCGCAGCAGCCATTCCTCGTCCGGGCTTCCCTTGATCAGGAGATAAGTATGGCGGGTCACGCGCTGATTGGGCCGGCGCACCTGACAGCGGACAGCGTAATGACTGCGGTTTTCCTTGATGTTCAGTACCTTCCCGATCTCATCCGCTCGATTGGAAAGAAAAGGCCGGCTGCCCTGCTTCCGCAAAAACGCCTGGGTCTCCATCGCTCCTATGGCAAAGCCAAGAAAACCCTCCCCATGATTGGACAGGCTGCGAGCATCCATGACCCACAAGCGGTCATCTTCTGTGAGAAAAAAGATGGTGGCATCCTGAATAGAACGCCGGCTCATGAGGATGGCCAGCCCGATCCCAAGCCCGCTGACAGCAAGCAGCAAAAGCAGGGAAAATCCTTTTTGTTCGATCCCCATAGACAGTGAAAGGAAGGTCCCGCCAAAGAGCAGAAGGGTCATCAGCAAAACGATCCCTAAAATGCCGCCGACCGTCCGGTACCCATATTGGCTTCTCTTCCCGGTCTCCGGGGACATCCACACCTTTTTAAACTCCATGGACCCAGACCGCCTCACTTCCAAAACGTCTACTTTTCCGGTGTATGGATGTCCAGCAGGATCACGCCAAAGGGGCTCTCCCGGTGGCAGACGTCCAGCGGCTCGCCATTCATGGCCATCTCGAAGATCTTTTCCGGGACGACAAGCTCTGTTTCGCTTCCGTTGTCCAGCACAACGGTCAATTCGTAATCATCGTCCTCCACATCCGGGTCATCCGCATGGCTGTCCACAATGACGGCCGGATAGTGATGGGCGGGACCGCTGAGAGCCGCATTGGCGCAGTAATGCAGGCCGGAGGCAATGGTGATCCCCACCAGGCCCATAAAAAGTCCTGCCCCCAGCCGCATACGCTTGGGCGTGCGCAGGATCAGCATTACCGTCAGAACGGTGCTGATAACCAGGACACGCACCAGCCAGCCAAAGCCCAGATTGGCCTCCTGAAGGACAAAACCGTCCCAGATATGATTGACCTGCCAAATGTAAATCAGGCCGATCAACAAGGCAGGGATCAAGGGAACCTTGATGTGCATGGCATTCCACTCCGGGGTGGCGTTTGGAGGCCGGTCTCCGAAAAGCAGCACCGGTGCAAACACCAGACAGAACACCACAAAGGGAATGGGGGCCAGGGCGCCGATCTTCATGACAGTGGTGAACTTTGCGCCCAAAAGATACAGCGGAATGGGGGCGATGACACCGGCGGCAAACAGCAGCATGACCACCCACAGCCCCACCCGAATGCCCTTGATATGGTCGTGCCAGTGGGTGCGGTACTCCTCCCGCCATTGGACAGTGCTCTCCTGCTGCTCCTCCTGCTCGGCCTGCTTTTCCATGGTGGGGGTCAGGGACATGACAAGGCCGGTGCTCTCCAGCCACTCCGCAAACCGGGGGATGCCCCGCATATTGGTCTCGATGGAGGCCAGCTTTTTCCCATCCTGATTCAGCAGATGGATGGAGCGGTTGGCAGTCAGCCGCACGGAAGCTACCTGCCCAGGCGCAAGTTCCCGTTTCCTGCCCCAGCTGCTGATGTACAACATGGAGTTGTCCCGAAACACAAACAAAGCGCGGTTGCGTCCGGCCAGCAGCATCCACGCCCCCAGCAGGAACAGCAGCACGCCGGGAACTGCCACGAAGGCGGTAACACCCGCCTCAAAGGGCGGCGTTCCGGCCACGATGATCCCCATGAGGGTCAGGACGAATCCAAGTGCCCATACAATTACGCCGAGAACCGTGACCACCATCCGCTCCCGCACGATCACCAACGGCAGCCGTATTTCCTCCGGTTCAGCGTGGCGGCACAACAGCAGTGCCAAGCCGAATCCGAGCAAATATAGAAGCATCACCACCCCGGTCCATACACCGACCATATCCAGCGGTTCCGTTCCGTCCGAAATAAAAATCAGCGGAAGCAGGAACAGGGCGAAGGCAATGGTAATACCGCCGGAGATCATACAGGGCCACTTGCTGCCCGGGGCAGGTAGGTCATGGGCCGGTTCCAGCGGTTTCCGGGTTGCGCTGTATTCCCTCTGGATGGGCTCCAGATCCGGCGCCTGCTCCAGGACCTTGCCGCAGTGAGGACATTGGGGGACATATTCCATCTCAGTGGAAAGCGCTTTTTTTACCATGGGCAGCGGCTGGCCGCAGGATGGACAGACCCAAGATTTCTGAAAGACCTGTTTTCGGATCTGCTTCAGAATGACGAGAGATCCAGCGGGAATCAGAAGGAGCAACGGGAACAGCCAAGGAACGTTGGTGGCGATCACCCCAATCATCACAGCAGTGAGGCACACAGCCGACAGGATCAGAAAGCGGCTTCCCATCCGGGCGGCCTGCTTCGATGCGGCAAGATAGGTTTCATTTCCCTGCTTCATTCCGGCGTGCTGGAGGTCCAACAGAAAGGCCTCCAGCAACTCATAGAGGTCATCCGGATCGTCTACGTCCCCGCTGGTGAACTGGTCGTACAGCTCCCCGTTTACATACAGCTTTACGCCCTCCCGGTCCACCTCCACCTTACTGTGGAGCCGGGTCATGGTCAGGCGGTCTCCTGAAAAGTCCAGCCCATACTGGGGGTACTGTGCCTTCAGGCGGTCATACAGGTTTTTAAGGTCTGATCTCTGGTACATAGGCATACTCCTTCAAGAAAATGAACAGAATATTTCTTCCGGTTCAAGCATACAAAAAGCAGAGCACAGCGGCCGAAAAGAACACCAGAGCAAGCACCTCGATTCGAGGATCCCGACACCGGAATACTTCCCGCCCGTAGGTTTCATTGCGGAACACCCAGATCTCTTTCCCAATCTGTTTTCTCCCAAACGGCGCAAACAGGCAGCCGTGGGCGGTGTAGTACTGTTTCCCACTGATTTTTACCAGATAGGCACGCTTCTTGACGGCATAGCCACCCACAGAATAGCCGCCGCGCTGCTCCGCAATGCCGGTGATCTTCCCCTTGCAGCGCTCATCAGTCAAGACGACACGGTATTTCAGATAGAGCGGAAACAGGGCCGCAACCGTGCACAAGAGTCCTAAAAGAATCATAAAATGAAGCCCCCTGTCTGTTTCACTCTCAATCGGCAATGACTCAATGGCTCTATTTTCACAGGTCTGTCCGCTCCGGCTGAGACTTTTTGCGAAATAGCCGGACTGTTTGACCAATGAGGAACGGGACCACCCCAAGCACACCGAGCAGAGTATAGATAGGAAACGCGACGATCCCGATCAGGAGTTTCCGTCCCGCATGGATCTTCCACTGGTCTGCAATATACTGATAGAGCATCAGCCCCGTGGGGACCCCGCCCAGAAGCAGCCCCGCACCGATGATGTTGTTCCCAGGCTCTGCCGGTTCCGGGACTGGCAGACCACGTTCTTCAAAGAACGCAAGATAGGCCGGGTCATCCTGTTCCCTGGCCTGGGTCACTGTAACAAAATACCCCAGCAGGCAGCCAAACAGCAGACATCCCGCAACCAGGATCAGACGCTTCCACCCTTTCTCCATCCCATTGACACCTCTTTCAGCGGTATAACGCGATTATAACATCCGCAAGGGCTTTCGTCACCTGTTTTCTGAACTGCGGCAGCCGTTCAGACCTGCAAGGCACAGAAAAAATCTCGATCGGTCTGGCCGGAGCGCAACTTTCTCTTTCAAAGGAATCGGATGATGTGATATAATAGGACATTAGGTTTTCTCTGTTCAGAAATTTACAGCCAGAGGTCTTGCTATGGAAGGAAAGCTGGGACAGTCCCCGACTGTTCTGTTCAAATATAAAAAATTGATTTTGGCCGAAGAAAAAACTGCATCCGCCGGTGGATTCGGTCCCTCCTTGCGGCCTTTTTTGCGCCCTGCGCTGTTCTGCCCATGCGGCAGTGCGGCACAGGGCGTTTTTGTTGTTCAGGCCATGATTCCAAACCATTTGTTAAGGTGATGAAATGAAAAAAATTCCTGATTATAAAACCGCTAAATGAGACAAGCGGAAAGACGTTATCCTCAAGGAAATACACTATGATTATGAAGAACTTGAATCCCTGAACAAGGATTATTCGAATGGGAAAGTCAATGAAGTAAAATACCATTTGTTGCTTTCATTATGCTTCTCAAGGATTGCTGAAAATGAATTCATACAAGGCAAGTATCGGGAATGTCATGTATGTGTATCAAAACAAATTGACGAATTTGCACTTGCTGTTCAACTGTTACAGGAAGGAAAAGATGCACCGACAGCTACAAAAAGGCATATTGAAAGCCACCTTAAATCAATATACTATGGCTGTGCAGCACTTTTTGTTTCCAACTATGATGTGATTCCTAAAGTGACCAGCCCTGATTCAAATCTTGTTCAAATGCTGTTACATAAAACAGTTAAGCACGCGGTTAAT
>OJRL01001304.1_pt1 | contig 10060 bp, 13 predicted proteins | sample 1599191 | NCBI WGS metagenome assembly OJRL01 (sample SAMN03922537, study PRJEB24848) | human gut metagenome | isolation source: stool sample | host: Homo sapiens | place: Germany | collected 2010-05
ACGCCGCCGCCCGCCATCGAGCAGAGTTTTACACCTAATTGGGGATAAAACAGCTCATGGCGGGCGGCGGCATCATCCTGCTGGGCACCACCCTGATCCCTCTGCTGAGCGGCCTGTTCTAAGGTAATGGCCTATGGATTTTCTCACCGACTGGCTCACGGACTGGCTCAAAGAGCTGTTGATTGGCGGGATTATGGGGAACCTGGAGGGGCTCTTTGATTACGTCAACACCCAAGTCGGAGAGATCGCGGTACAGGTGGGGACTACCCCGGCGGCGTGGAACGCCGGGGTATTTTCCCTCATCCGCCAGCTTTCCGAAACGGTGATCTTGCCGATTGCCGGGCTGGTGCTGACCTTTGTTGCCACCTATGAGCTCATTCAGATGCTTTTGGAAAAAAACAATATGCACGAGTTTGACGTGGCGAATATCTACAAATGGATGTTCAAAACGGCTTGTGCTATCTTCATTCTCTCAAATACCTTTGATATTGTGATGGCCGTCTTTGACGTGTCGCAGACGGTGATTGCCCAGGCGGGAGGTCTGATCCAGGGCTCCACGGACATCACGCCCGATATGATGACAGAGCTTCAAACCACCCTGGAGGGGATGGACTTAGGGCCGCTTCTCGGCCTGTGGCTCCAGTCCTCGATTATCGGCGTTACCATGTGGGCGCTGGGCATCGTCATTTTCGTTCTGGTCTACGGGAGGATGCTGGAAATCTATTTGCTCACCAGTTTGGCTCCGATCCCTATGGCAACCATCTCCCACCGGGAGGTGGGACAAATGGGGCAGAACTATCTGCGCTCCCTCTTTGCCGTGGGCTTCCAGGGGATGCTCATTCTGGTGTGCGTTGCAATCTATGCGGTGTTGATCCAGGGAATTGCCACGGGTGGAGATCCCATCGGGGCAATCTGGGGCACCGTGGGCTATACGGTTTTGCTCTGCTTCATGCTGTTCAAAACCGGGACGATAGCGCGCAGTATCTTTAGCGCGCATTGAGAAAGGGGTGTTATATGCCGAGAAGATATGGGCCCGACGGGACGCGCCTGTGGTATGGGAAAGCGCCGGAGGACTTTAACGAGGCCGATGTTGCCCGCTTCATGGCGGAAACGGAGGCCGTTTTACAAAAGCGGGAATTGCTGGGCGGCAGGGATGACGCAAAGACGATTGCCCAGCAGTTAGCCGAGGGGCGGGCGCAGGCCGCCCGTGAAAACGCCGCCCGGCCCGCCCCGGCAAAGGGCAAGGAGGCCAGGGATGACCGATAAGGGCACCTCTGGACAAAGTGTCCAGAAGTCCCCGGAACTCACAGAGGGGCTGTTCCTCATGGATGGCATCGAGGGCCTGCGCTCCCTGCCCCGTCATTCCGTGGATATGCTCTTAACCGATCCGCCCTATGGGACAACCCGGAACTTTTGGGATGTGCCCCTGCCGCTCCCGGAGCTGTGGGAGGCGGTGAAATGGGCAGTCAAGCCGGACGGCGCGATCCTGTTTTTCGCGCAGTGCCCCTATGACAAGGTGCTGGGGGCATCCAACCTGTCCATGCTCCGCTATGAGTGGGTGTGGTACAAAAGCCGCTCTACGGGCTTTCTCAATGCCCGCCGCGCCCCGCTGAAAAAGACGGAGAACATCCTGGTATTCTATCAGAAGCTCCCTCTTTACAACCCGCAGTTTGAACAGGGCAAGCCCTATAAGCGGAGCTTGACAAGCAACGGGGACAGCCCGAACTATGGAAAATTCGTCCGTACCACGGGCGGCTCGGAGGACGGCCTGCGCTTTCCGGGGAATGTGCTCACGTTCCCCACCGTCCAGCGCACCGTCCACCCCACGCAGAAGCCGGTGGCCCTGTGCGAGTATTTCATCAAGACCTATACCCGGCCCGGCGAGCTGGTGGCGGACATCTGCGCTGGCTCCGGCACCACGGCGGTGGCCGCCCTCAATACGGGCCGCCGCTTCATCTGTTTTGAAACCGTCCCGGCTTACTATGCCGCCGCCAGCGAGCGCATCCGTGTGGCAGGCGCGGCGGTGGAGGCCGGGGAGAAAGGAGTTTGACTATCGGACAATATTCTGTGATCTACGCCGATCCCCCCTGGCGGTATGCTCAAAAGGGCTTGCAGGGGGCGGCGGAAAAACACTACCCCACAATGGGGATTGACGAGCTATGCACGCTCCCGGTGGCGGATTTGGCGGCCCCGGACAGCGTGCTTTTTTTGTGGGCTACGTTCCCGCAGCTCCAGGAGGCCCTGCGGCTTATCAAGGCGTGGGGCTTCACCTACAAGAGCGTTGCTTTCGTCTGGTTGAAGAAAAACCGCAAGTCCGAGGGCTGGTTCTACGGCCTGGGCTTCTGGACGCGGGGCAACGCGGAGGTCTGCCTGCTGGCAACGCGAGGACACCCGAAACGGCAGGCGGCAAACGTCCATCAATTCATTATTTCCCCTATCCAGGAGCACAGCCGCAAGCCGGAGGAGGCCCGTGAAAAGATCGTGGCCCTCATGGGCGATGTGCCCAGGGTGGAGCTGTTCGCCCGGCAGTCCCCGCCCGGCTGGGACGTGTGGGGGAACGAGGTGGAAAGTACCCTCCCGGACTTCTGGACAAAGTGTCCAGAGGTGGCCAAGTAAAGTTGTAATATGAGTAAAATTTCAAATTACAACAAAAATGCCGGAGCATTTTTGCCCCGGCATGGAAGTTCATCTGCGTTGTTTCATCTTTTTCTCGATTTTGCTGATGTTCGTTTGAGTCGTTCCTAAGAGATCAGCCACTTCCGCTTGTGTTTTACCTTCTGCTCGCATCTTGGCGATAGTTGACTCCATTTGGCTAAATGGTTTGTCTCGATGGGTGCGCGATTGAGAAACAATAGCGGCATCATCATAGCTACGCACTTCAACCATAACGGTTTCAGTGGGCATTCTTCGTTTTAGCTTCAGTACATTGTCCTTCTTGTGAACTTCTACATCTTTACTGGCCATCAACTCCCGGAGGGTCATGTCCGCTATATCCTTTGGAACCATACCATCGGCACCTTTTTTTATTAAGTTACTCATAGTTTTTCACTCCTATCAGAAAATATGAAATATAATTTTCATATGAAATCATACCACTCATATTCCGGCTTGTCAAGAAAAAATTAAAAGGAGGTTTATATGCCCTATGTAAATGTCCCCAACGACTTATCCAAAATCAAGACCAAACTTGCCTTTAACCTGACGAAACGCCAGCTTGTGTGCTTCGGGATCGCGGCGGCGGTGGGCATCCCGTCCTACCTGCTGGCCCGGAGCGCCATCGGCAACACCGGGGCCATGTTCCTGATGATGGGGGTGGCGCTCCCGGCGTTCCTGCTGGCGATGTATGAAAAAGACGGGCTCCCCTTTGAAAAGGTGGTGCGGAACGTCCTGCGGGCCAAGTTCCTGCGGCCTGGGGTGAGGCCCTATCAGACGGAAAATATCTATGCCCCGTTCACCCAGCGGGGCGCTGTGAGAAAGGAGGATGCGATTGCAAAAGGCAAAAAGAAACCCACGGCGCGGGCCCGCAAGGGCTGAACGCCGGGGGAAAAACCGGGCGGCCCTGTCCGCCCAGCAGACGATCCCCTATCTGGTGATGCACCCGGACGGCGTGTGCCAGCTCCCCGGCGGGCTCTACACAAAGACGGTGGAATACGAGGACATCAACTATTCCGTTGCGTCTACGGAGGATCAGACGGCGATTTTCAGCGGGTGGAGCTCATTCCTCAACTACTTCGACAGCTCCCTGCCGTTCCAGCTCTCCTTTATCAACCGCCGCTCCCGTTCCCGGAGCCGCTACAAGGTAAACATTCCCCCGGCCCAGGATGACTTTGACAGCATCCGGGCGGAGTTTACGGGGATGCTGAAAAATCAGATTGCCAAAAGCAACAACGGCATCGAGCGGTCAAAATATATCACCTTTGGCCTGCCCGCCGAGGGGATCGCTGAGGCCCGCCCCCGCCTGGAACGGGTGGAGGCCGATGTGACAGGCAACCTCAAACGGCTGGGCGTTCCCTCTGTCCCGATGGACGGGCAGGCGCGGCTGGCCCTGCTCCACGGCCAAATGCACCCCGGCAACCGGGAGCTGTTCCGCTTCTCCTGGCAGGACATCCCCAAAACCGGGCTTGGCACAAAGGACTATATCGTGCCGGACAGCTTCGACTTCCGGCAGGCCCGGACGTTCCGCATCGGCCAATACTGGGGTGCGGCGTCCTACTTGCAGATTTTGGCGTCCGAGCTCTCTGACAAGCTCCTGGCGGAGATCCTGGAGCTGGATGCGGAAATGACCGTAACCATGCACATCCAGACGGTGGATCAGCTTAAAGCCATTAAGACCATCAAGGGCAAAATCTCCGACATCGGCAAAATGAAGGTGGAGGAACAGCGCAAGGCGGTGCGGGCCGGGTACGATCCCGACATTCTGCCCCCTGACCTGATTACGTTCAGCAAGGACGCGGCGGAGCTTCTGGCTGACCTGCAGTCCCGCAATGAGCGGATGTTCCTGCTCACGTTCACGGTGGTAAACCTTGCCCCCACCCGCCAGCGGCTGGAGAATGACGTGTTCACGGTAGGCGGTATCGCACAGAAATATAACTGCACGTTGAAGCGGCTGGACTGGCAACAGGAGCAGGGCTTTGTTTCTTCCCTGGCCCTGGGCTATAACGAGGTGGAAATCCAGCGGGGCATGACTACCAGCTCCACGGCGATTTTCATTCCCTTTATGACCAGGGAACTGCGGATGGCCGGGCCGTCCCTTTACTACGGCATGAACGCCCTTTCCCACAACGTCATTATGGCGGATCGGAAAAAGCTGAAATCGGCCAACGGCCTGTATCTCGGCTCCACGGGCTCCGGCAAGAGCTTTGCCGCAAAACGCGAGATTATCAACGTGTTTCTCGCTATCCCCAAAGACCGCATTATCATTGTCGATCCGATGGGGGAATATGTCCCGCTGGTACGCAGGCTGGGAAACCAGGCACAAATTATCGAAATATCCCCGGACAGCCCAAATCACTTAAACCCGATGGATGTAGAACTTAACATGACCGCCGGAGAAAGCCCGCTTTCCATGAAAGCGGATTTTTTGTTGTCCCTGTGCGAGCTGGTGGTGGGCGGCAAGGACGGCCTGCAACCCATCGAAAAGACGGTGATTGACCGCTGTGTGCGGCTGGTCTACCGGGAGCAGGCCCTGGGAATTGCCACGGGAAAAACACCGCTGTTGCAGGACTTGTACGAGGAACTTTTGAAACAGCCGGAGCCGGAGGCCCGCCGGGTGGCAACCGCCCTGGAGCTCTACTGTACGGGCTCCCTCAATCTTTTTAACCATCCGACTAATGTAAAAACAGATAAACGGGTGGTGTGTATTGTGCTCAAGAACATGGGAGAAAACCTCCGAAAAATCGCCATGCACATCACAAACGAATTTGTTTCCCAAGCGGTGGATGCCAATTTCCACAACGGCGTTTCTACCTGGTGCTACTTTGACGAGTTCCACATCCTGCTCCGGGACGCGCTCACCGCCAGCTACTTTGTGGCCGTGTGGAAGATGCTCCGCAAAAAGGGCTGCGTCCCCTCGGCTTTAACGCAGAACGTCAAAGACCTTTTGGCCAGCCGGGAGATCGAGGCCATTCTGGACAACACGGACTTTATGCTCCTGCTGTCCCAGGCCCAAAGTGACCGGGCGATTTTGGCGAAACAGCTCGGCATTTCCGAGCATCAGCTTTCCTATATCACCCATTCCAATTCCGGCGAGGGCCTGCTGTTCTATGGCGATGTGACCATCCCCTTTGTGGATCGGTTCCCCCGTGGGGAGATCTATAACCTGCTGACCACGCGCCCGGAGGACTTGAAGAATGAAGCGAAAACCGAATAAACCCGAACAAGAGCCCAGGGAGCGCCCCGGCTCCTGGGAGGAGCCCGCCGATCCCGGCGGCGCTTCTTCCGGGGCCGCTGGGGGCGGCTCTCCAGGCGGTGCCGGGACAGAGGGGACTTCTGGACAAAGTGTCCACAAGTCAAAGTTCCGGCAAAAAAGCAAACAGGAACAGGCAGCCGCTTCTAAGCTCCGCATGGAAAAGCGCGGGGAAAAGCTGGAGACGGCCAAAGACAAGCTGGCAAAACAGAAGCTCCCGAAAAAGCCCGGCCCAGTCCGGCGGGTGGGCCGCGCCGCTGGCGGGGCCGCTCACGGTTTTGTGCATGGGAAGATTTATGAGAACGAGCAGGAAAACGTGGGCATCGAGGGGGCCCACCGCTCCGAGCTGGTGGGCGAGGCCGCCCTGCGGCATGGCTCCCGGTTTGTGAAGCGGAAAGTCCGGGAACACCCGGCAAAGGCCGTCCAGCGGGCTGAGTCAAAATATGTCAAGGCCACGGCGGACTATCACTTCCGCATGGCCGCCCAGGAACACCCGGAGATGTCCGGCAACCCGGTTTCCCGGATGTGGCGCAAACACCGCTTGAAAAAGCAGTACCAGAAGCGGGCGCGGGAGGCGGTCAAGACCGGGGCGGCAGGCGCGGCGAAAAAGACAGCCGCCGCCACGGAAAAAGCCGGGGCAAAGGCTATGGGCTTTGTGAAGCGGCATCCCGTGGGGGTGGTGCTGGCCCTGGCCTGTGTGCTCCTGCTCTTTATGATGCAGTCCTGCTCGTCCTCCCTGGTGACGCTTGGCAACGCCGGGGCGGGCGCGGTGGGCGCAACTACCTACCCATCCCAGGACGAGGAAATGCTGGCGGCGGAGGCGGCTTATGTGGGAATGGAGGCGGAGCTCCAGGACTACCTGGACAGCTATGAAAGCACCCACGACTATGACGAGTACCACTTCGACTTGGACAGCATTGAGCACGATCCCTATGTGCTGATCTCCATTCTGTCTGTGCTCCATGAGGGGGCATGGACGCTGGATCAGGTGCAGGGAACACTGGAAACCCTCTTTGACCGCCAGTACATTCTCACCGAGGATGTGGTGGTTGAGGTGCGCTATCGGACGGAAAGCCGGACGGACAGTGAGGGCAACTCCTACGATGTGGAAGTCCCCTACAATTACTACATCTGCTATGTGACGCTGGAAAACCGCAACCTGTCCCATCTGCCCCTGGAAATGATGAACGAGGAGCAGATGTCCCGGTACTCCCTCTATATGTCCACCCTGGGGAACCGGCCTGACCTGTTCCCGGAGTCGGCCTATGTGGGGAAATACGTTACCAACCCGCCCGCCGGATATGACGTGCCGGGGGAATATCTGGACGATGAAACCTTTGCGGCCATGCTCACCGAGACGGAGAAATACCTGGGCTATCCCTATGTATGGGGCGGGAGCTCTCCGGCCACGTCCTTTGACTGTTCCGGCTTCGTGTCCTGGGTGATCAATCACAGCGGCTGGAATGTGGGCCGCCTGGGGGCCCAGGGGCTCTATAACATCTGCACCCCTACCAGCAATCCAAAGCCCGGCGATCTGGTGTTCTTTGTCGGCACCTATGACACGGCGGGCGTGTCCCACTGTGGCATCTATGTGGGGGATGGGATGATGATCCACTGTGGAGATCCCATCCAATATGCAAACCTGAATACAAGTTACTGGCAATCTCATTTCTACGCCTACGGGCGTTTACCCTGACAAGGAGGTTATGTATGGCGGTAAGCAAAAGCCAGAAAATCCAGGCCGAGATTGATAAGGTCAAGGCCAAAATCAGCGAACAGCAGGCCCGGCTCAAGGAGCTGGAGAAGAACAAACAGGAGGCCGAAAACAGCGAGATCGTGGACATCGTGCGGGGCATGAGCATTTCCCTGGAGGAGCTCCCCCTGGTGCTCCAGCGGCTCCGGAACGGCACTTCTGGACAAAGTGTCCAGAAGTCCGAGGACGACGGAAAGGAGGAAAATTGAAGATGAAACGCTTTCGGGTGATGGCGGCGGCGCTGTGTGCCGCCGTTCTTTTATGCGGATTTAGCGTCCCGGCCTATGCCTATGCGGACGGCGGCGAGGGCACGGACTATGGCGATCCCACCATGACCGAGGAAACCCAGGCCCCGGAGCCGGAGCCCACCATTGAACCGGGCGAGGGCTTTTCGGAGGAGGGCACCCTTGTAACCCGCGATCTGCTCTATGACGAGCACACCAACAAGCAGTTTATCACGGTGCAGACGGCGGGCGGGAACACCTTTTACATTGTCATTGACTACGACAAGCCCGTGGACGAGGAGGGCGAGCAGTATGAAACCTACTTCTTCAGCGTGGTAGACGAGGCCGATCTGCTGGCCGCAGCCGAGGCCGCGGGGGTGGAGCAGGCGGTCTGCTCCTGCTCTGAAAAATGCGCGGCGGGTGCCGTGAATACGGAGTGCGCTGTTTGCTCGGTCAATATGAACAAGTGCGTGGGCGTTGAGCCGGAGCCGGAACCCACGGAAACCGAGGAACCCGCCCCGGAGGAGGACAAGCCGGAAACGGGCGGCAACAGGGGGATGCTCCTGGCGGTGCTGGCCGTGGCCTTAGTGGGCGGCGGCGCGGCGTTCTATTTCAAGGTACTGCGTCCGAAACAGCAGAAAGCCGCCGAGCCCCAGGAGGACTACGGCGGGGAGCTGGATGACTATGACGGGCCGGACGGCTACGGGGACGAGGACGATGACGGCCCGCCCTGGGACGAGGAGAACGATGACGGAGAGGAGGCTGACAAATGAGGTTTACCGACAGCCCCTTTGAAACAATGATGAAGCAGAAGCCTCGCCCCCAGGCCCCGTCTGTCCCCAAAGCGCCCAGGGGCTCCCGGTGCTCCGGGTGCCCCTACTGGCGGGGCATCCGCTGTGTGTCCTGCTACCGGGAGCTTATGCGGGCCCCGGCTGGCGGGAGGTGACGGCTTGGCCCGTGAACTGACACGCGAGGAAAAACGGGCGATCCGCGCCCTGGTAACAAAGTGGTGCGCCAACTATGACCGGGAGTGCGGGTGTCTGCCCCTGGACTGTGAGTGCTATATGCTGGGGAAATGCTGGACAGGCGCTTACTGCCGCTACTTCCGGGAGGCTGTCCTGCCCCTTGATCCGGCCCTGGAGGTGTCCCTGCTGAGTGAGGGCCCCAGGCCGGATTTCAAGATTTGCCCGGTCTGCGGTGGGCCCGTTCCCCCGGATCGGCGGCAGGCTTACTGCTCGGCGGCCTGTGCGAAGAAAGCCCACCGCCGACAACAGCGGGACTATATGCGGAAAAAGCGGGGCTGGGGCGTTGACAATTAGGCCCCGGAAAATCCCCGGATTACAAGGCGTTCCGAGGCCGTTTTGGGGGCAGGCCGTACCCAACTACGGCTTGTCCCCGTTTGGCCCGGATACTGTCAACATCAAGAGGAGGTGTTATTCTGGAAGAAAATCAAGGCTATGTGATCCGGCAGTCTGTTTTGTTTGACAATGGCCGGGGCTTTGCGATGGGGGAAAACTTTAAGGCCCCCAATCCCTTTGTGACCTGGCAGTTTACCCAGGAGGACGGGAAACGGGACTACTATTGGGGCCATTACTTTAACGGGGAATGTGAGGCCATCGGGGACTATAACCGCCGTGTATTCAGCTATGAAAAGCAGTATGGCGTTTCCCGGCTGGAAATTTCCGGCCCGGATTTTTTCAAGTATTACTCTACCCAGCGGCCCGTGGATATAGCTACCTATCCCCGCCCGAAGAACAACCTGCCTGTGGCTCATCTTAACTACAATGCCCGCCAGCCCGTGGAGGGCGAGTCGTTCCGGGCATGGGGCGAGCTTTGGTATCTCCACCCGCTGACAGAAAAGCAGATAGCCGATTATGAGCTGCGACCCGCCCATGACAATCCCGAAGGCCGTGAACCTGTGCCGGAGCGTGGTGCGGCAAAGAAGCCCCCGATTGCGGAGCAACTGAAAGCGGCCCAAAAGGAGGCTCAGGAACACCGGGCCCCGGACGGCCCTAAAAAGAAAGCCCCTGACCGGGGCGACAGATAGGAGGACTGTTATGGAAAAGAAGCGTGAGCAGGATTTTGCCAACCAGGAGGCCCTGCGGCTCTCCGGGGTATTCAATATGCCGATCCCCGACCAGCCCCCGGAACGGGAAAAGGCGCTGGACAAGGTAAAGG
>OJRL01001322.1_pt1 | contig 9905 bp, 17 predicted proteins | sample 1599191 | NCBI WGS metagenome assembly OJRL01 (sample SAMN03922537, study PRJEB24848) | human gut metagenome | isolation source: stool sample | host: Homo sapiens | place: Germany | collected 2010-05
CATTTTTACCTTTCTCCTGTTTCTTCTGATTCGCCAAGAAGGCAGCGAATCGAGACACATCGTTCCACATGGCGTCCAGATCTTCCTGAGACAGATCCTTCTCTCCACCCCAGAAAGCAGCCTGGAGGTTCTCTTTGGTATTACTTTCGTCTGATGATGGGATGGATTCTTTCCCAAGCAGCTCATCGGTAGTAACATCAAAAATTTCTGCGAGTTTTACCACAGTTTCTGGGTTTGGCGTTGCCTTGTCAGTTTCCCATCTGGCAATGGCCTGCTGACTTACAAATAATTTGCCTGCAAGCTCTTTTTGGCTTAAACCGGCCGCCAGCCGATACTTGCGCAGTTGACCACTAAACACTGATACCCCCCCTTGTTTCCCTTAGAATACAACATAAAATTGTATAGTGCAATAGAAAAAATGAAATTCGCTATTGACAACAACAAAAAATAGTATTATATTAAACGCACAACAAAAGATAGTTAAATAGAAGAGGTGGTGACTTATGCACAACATTAGAGTGTTGCGAGAGAAGTTGGGTTTATCCCAGCAACAGGTTGCCGAAGCCGTCCATGTAAGCCAGCAAGCTGTGGCAAGATGGGAAAGTGGCCTAGCAAAGCCAAGGGCAGATTTACTCCCTCAGCTAGCATTGTTATTTAATTGCACTATTGACGAGTTGTTTTGGACGCCAGACAACAAAAAGCCCCCAGCCGGACCGGGGGAGGAGAGGGGGTGAGAGGTGTGGGGGAATTTTTTACCACCGTTTTTGTCCCATTGGTTTTTGGCTACCTATTGGTTGGATTCGCAATTTACTGGGAAAGAGGAAACCCCAAGTTTTACAGGACTCTGTTGCTCTTACTGTTGCTTTGTGTGATCTGTGTCGTCAGTTCACTCTATACGGCTTTCCTTCTGTCCTGATTCTGGTGTCGGAATAGGATAGTGCATCAAATCATTCCGCATGGCACGAAGGGCCGCAGTATGGGCCACAGCAAACTCTTCAAACGGATGAAGTTTGCCCTGTGTCTCGTATTCTCTGATATATTCGGTCAGCTGTGAGAGAACGGAAATCGTTTCTTCGCTTGCTACAAGGCGGACAGCATTTTCAGCACGATAAACAACTGCACAGGCCTCTCTGTTTTTTGTGTTAGCCCAGTGTTCAAATGCTTCCTCAAAGGCGAGATATACGTTTAGGCGGGCAGAGATGAACGCTTCTTGTGCAGCAGTCTTGATTTGGGCATCTTTCCCTAGTCTTGCGGCGACCATGCTTCCTATGAAAGCAAATATGCCTGATAGAATTGCACCAATCAGAGCTATCAATGCAACAGCTATATTCGTATCAAGTACCAATTAAATCACCTTCCTACCATCCACAGTTTATCACAGGAAGGGGAGGAGGACAAGAAGAAGCCCCCCGGCCGGGCCGGGGGAGGAGAGGGGGATATAACATGAGAAACTCAAGAGCTACGGCAAGTCCGGCGCTCTATCGTGAGATCCGGGAGAAGGCCGAGGAGATCGTCTCCCGGCGGGGCCCGATGCTGGGGGCAGAGGAGCTGGCCTTAGAACTGGGCGTGAAGGATAAACGCACCGCCGCAGATTGGGCCAGACTGAATGATGTGCCGGCGACGCCAGTGGGCCGGGCCAAGAAGTACGAGGCGCGGTTGGTAGCCAAGGCGCTGGTGTTTACCAGAGGAATGTGTTGAGGAGGCATATCTATGTGGGACAAGCTGAGGCGGCAGTGGCCGCGGCTGTACGAGGCCCTGGAGTGGGTGACCTTCGCCCTGGCGGCGGGGGCGTTCCTGCTGGCCCTGGGGGTCTATCTGTCGGTGAAGGGAGGCTGACGCCATGTGCCCAACCAATTTGTCCGAGGCGGCCCGGGTGACAGAGTCTCTGCTGGATCAGTACGGCCCGGCGCGGCTGCTCCGGGTGGAGGAGCTGGCCCCCGGGATTTTCCGGGGGATGCTGGCCGGCGGGGCTCAGGCCCTGGCGGTGGTACGGGAGGACGGACGGATCGCCGTCCGGGAGGCCGAGCCGTGGGCATAAAAAATCCCCGGGGCCTTTCGGCTCCCGGGGCGGTAGACAGGGGGTCTACCATGAGAACAAATGTATTATACCATGGGAACGTGTGTTTGACAAGGGGGAATTTGCATGACCACAAATAATTTTGAGCCCCAAACGCGGGATGCCCAGCTGGAGACGCTGCATAACCTGGTTGCCTTCTATGAGGTTCAGGTCCAAAAAGCATGGTGGAGAAGAACTTCCGGTTGGCCTGAAGGTGGTATGACAGCCTATCTGGCGCGTATATGCTGGCGAGGTGGCTGGGTCTGGAGGAGCCGGACCACCGTGACCGTGAGAAGATGTGGTCCGAGCGCATCCGGACGGCACAGTTTGGGCCGCGCAGGAAGGAGTAGGCGGTATGGGTGAGATCTATCGGAGCTTGTACTCCGTGATCCCGGCCCGGGTGCGGGATGACCACAGCCTGCGCCCCAATGCAAAACTGCTGTATGGCGAGCTGTCTGCCCTGGCCCAGGCCGAGGGATATTGCTGGGCCTGGAACGCCCATCTGGCTGAGACACTGGGGATCTCAAAGCGGACGGTTGAGGACCTGCTCAAGCAGCTGCGGGATCGGGGACACATCCAACTGGAGGTAGAGCGGGATCCGGATACCAACGAGGTCATCCGCCGTAAAATCTGGATCTGTGGACCTCCTGGGGCGTCTGTACCCCCTCCCCCCGAAAATGGGGGGAGGGTCCCCCCGAAATCGGGGGGACCTCCCCGTGAAAATGGCGGGGAGAATAATACAAGTAATATTAAACTAGAATATCCCCCCTATAATCCCCCCAAGGGGGAAGCGCCGGCGCGGAAACGCAAGCGGTCAAACGAGCCCAAAGAGGCTCCGGACTGGAAGCCGGAACGCTTCGCCGCCTTTTGGGAGGCCTACCCCTGCGGCAAGTCCAAGCAGGCGGCCATCCGGGCCTGGGACAGGCTCAGACCGGACGATGACCTGATCCGGGCTATGGCCCTGGGACTCAAGCGGGCCATGGCGGGGGAGGACTGGCAGAGGGGCATTGGGATCCCGTACGCCTCCACCTGGCTCAATGGCCGCCGCTGGGAGGACGAGGACAAGCCCCTTCCGGCGAGGGCCGCGGACAAGCCAAGGCCCGCACGGCCCTGTCATGTGGAGCTGATCGACGGGGAGGAGGTGGTGGTCTATGACGGCTGAGGTGCGCCCGCTGGATGCGGAATCGTCGGTGATCGGCTCCATCCTGGTGGATCCCCGGTGCCTGCCGGTGGTGGAGCAGCTTCTGCGGCCGGAGGACCTGGCTCTTGCGGTCCATCAAACGATCTATCGGGCGGCGGTGTCCCTGCGGCGGCAGGACAAGCCCATTGACTCGGTGCTGATCCGGGAGGAGGCCGCCCGGGAGGGCGTCAAGCTGGATGTGCCCTACCTGGTGGAGCTGATGGACGCCACGCCCACCGCGCAGAACGTGGAGGAGTATGCCAGGCTGACCCGGCAGAACTCGCTGAAGCGGGCGGTGGTCAGGCTGTGCAGCGAGGCCCGGGAACAGGCGGCTGAGGGAGATCCGGGTGAGGTCCTGGCCGGACTGGCACGGGACGCGGCGGAGCTCCAGCGGGAGGGTGTCACGGATGACCTGATCCGCCCGGAGGAGGCCCTGATGGCCTTTTACGAGCACCGCGACGCGGTGGACCGGGGGAAGGCCACCGGCTGTGTCTCCACCGGATACCGGGACATTGACCTGACGCTGGGCGGCGGAATGCTGGCCGGCGGGATGTATATCCTGGCCGCCCGTCCCGGCATGGGCAAAACGACCCTGGCTCTGAATATTGCGGACCGGGTGGCGGAAAAGACCGGGCCAGTGCTGTTCATCTCTCTGGAGATGGACGTGGAGCAGCTGGTGGCCAAGCGGGTCTCACGGCTGTCCGGGATACCGGCCAACCGCCTGCTGATGGAGCGGCTGTCCGATCAGGACTACGCCAGGATGGCGGAGGCTGCGGGCAAGCTGGAGCAGATCCCCCTGTACATCAACCGGCGGCCGGGGGCCACCGTGGAGCAGATCGAGACACTGGCCCGCCGGGTGCCGGGGCTGACACTGCTGGTGGTGGACTATGTGGGGAAGATCTCGCCCAGCGCCCAGAGCTACCGCAACAGTGACCGGTATAACTACATGACGGAGATCTCCGGTGCGCTCAAGACCCTGGCGCGGACACTGAAAATACCGATTTTAGCCCTGTGCCAGCTGAACCGCGCCAACGAGGCTAGCAAGGACAAGCGCCCGCAGCTATCGAACCTACGGGACACGGGCGCGCTGGAGCAGGACGCGGACGGGGTGATCTTCCTGTATCGGGAGGCGTATTACAACCCGGAGGGCCGTCCGGCATACGAGCCGGAGCCCATTGAGGTGATCGTGGACAAGAACCGGCATGGCCCCACAGGGACCTGTGAGCTGGCCTTTGCCCTGGCTGTGTCTAAAGTTTTCGCAATGAGCAACGACCCACGGGAGGCGGCCCGCCGGTATCTGCGGACCACAGCGCCCATGGAACAGACAAAAATGGAGGAATTACCATGAGAACATTTGCAATCGTCAACCGCAAGGGCGGGGTGGGCAAGACCACCACCGCCGTGGAGCTGGCCTTTATTCTGGCCACCAGCTGTAAGCAGCGCGTCCTGTTTATCGACGCCGACAGCCAGGGCAACGCCACCAGCATGATGCTGGCCTCCGGCCAGTATCCCCACGGGGCCGGACTGGCCGCAGCGCTGGAGTACCACCTCGAGCACTATCCAGACATCATTTGGCGCACGGACTATGAGGGGCTGGACATCATCCCCGCCGGGGAGGATCTGGCGGACTATGAGCTGTCCTGCCTGCTGGGGCGGCAGGCCCCGGACTTTGACCGCCTGCGGGATCTGCTGGCCGTGGTCGCGGAGGATGCGTATTACGACACGGTGGTGATCGACTGCCCGCCCTACTACTCGGTGAGCTGTCTGTCCGCCATTGCCGCCTGTGACAGCATCATTATCCCCGCCGGGATCGACGCCTATTCCACCACGGGGATGGCTGGGCTGGTCCGGCAGATCGACAACATCCGCCAGGCCTGTCCCCAGATCCGGGTGGCCGGGGTGCTGGTGACCCAGTGGCGGCGGTCCAGCATTGGCGAGGACGCGGTCCAGACCCTCCGGGAGGAGAGCCCGGTCCCCATCTTCCGCACGGTGATCCGCCGCACGGACAAGGTGGTGGAATCCAGCTGGTCCCGCGAGCCGGTTGGGGCGCTGTCCCCATTCAGTTCGGCGAGCCGGGATTACCGGACTTGGGTGGCAGAGCTGCTGGGGCGCGAGGAGGTGGCCAGCCATGCTTGATCTGTCTGGAGTGCTGGCCCCCAAGGAGGGGCGCGACATCGAGGTCATCACCCGGGAGATCCTGGACGCCAAGCGCCGGGGCGGGGAGGCCATCCTCACCATCGGCCGCTGCCTGACCGAGGCCAAGCAGGCCATCCCCCACGGGGAATGGCTGCCCTGGCTCAATGAGCGGGTGGAGCTCTCCGAGCGTGCGGCCCAGAGGTTTATGCGCCTCTCCCGTGAGTGGTCAAATCCGACAGCGCTGTCGGATTTGGGGGCGACTAAGGCGCTGGCTCTGCTGGCGCTGCCGGCAGATGAGCGCGACCAGTTTATTGAGACTCACAACGTGGTGGATATGTCTGCCCGCCAGCTGGAGCAGGCCATCAAGGACCGGGACGAGGCCCGCAAGGCCGCTGAGACCGCCCAGGCCGAAGCGTCAGCGGCGGAGCAGGCCCGGGCCAAGATGGCCGAGGATATGGCCCTGCTCAACGCCCGCCTGTCCGGGGCCCAGGAGGACCGGGAGCAGGCCGCGCAGGCCGTGGCCCGGCTGGAGGCCCAGCTGGCAGAGCTGAAGGAGAAGCCGGTGGAGGTGGCCGTGGAGACCGTGGTGGACCCGGAGGCCATTGAGAAGGCTCGAGCGGAGGCCGTGGCCGAAATGCAGGGAAAGCTGGACCAGGCCCGGGAGGCCAAAAAGCGGGCCGAGGACAAACAGAAGATCGCCGAGGAAGCCCTGGAACAGGCCCGGCTCCAGCTGGAGGAGCAGGCCCGTGAGGAGAAAAAGGCCGCCCTGGGGGCGGACAAGGATCTGGCCCAGTTCGAGGTGCTGTTCGACCAGACCAAGGAGACGGTCAACCGGATGCACGGGATCCTCCTCAAGGTGCGGAGCCGGGATGAGGACGCCGCCGGCCGGCTGAGCAAGGCCCTGGCGGCCCTGGCCGAGGCGGTGAGGCGGTGCGCGGAATGAGCAGCTGGTATGAGCAGGCGGCGGCCAAGCTTAAGGCTGAGTACAGCCAGGTCAAGGGACAAAAGGAGCAGGCCATGCGCTCCGCCGTCCGGGACGTCCTGCTGGAGTTTTGCCGCCAGGACGAGGAATTTGCCCAGGCGGTGGTCCAGGGCGGCTCGTTTGCGGCGTGTATGACCGCCGTGGCCAAGGGGGTGGGCGGCTCTATCTCCGATCTGGAGGCTTACCGCAGGGCGGCATCCTTCTACTTTGACGGGGCGGTGGTCCAATCTGTGGTTACCATCTGTCTTACCCCGGCGGAACTGGCCCCAGACCGGGACGGGATCCTGCTGGATCTGTCTGACTTTTTCTGAGGGGGCGGGCAGGATGAGCTATACCGAACGGGAGCGCGAGATCCTGGACAGCTGGCCCACGGTGACAGCGCAGGATCTGACGACCATGAACGATCTGTTCGCGCACTATTTGTTTTACAATCGGGCGGATGACCTGATGGGGCTGGGCGAGATCCATCTGTGGGCTTCCTGCTGCGGGCACAAGGAGGCCCGCCCCTACCTCACACGGACCCAGGATCAGGAGCACTGGACCCTGATGGATCTGAGGCACAAGGCCCGGCTGACCTGCCCCTGGTGTGGGCGGAAGGTGACGGCCATCGACCTGTCCAGGGCCAAGGGCCGGAAATCCCTGCGGCAGACGGAGCTGACGGTGCTCCTCCGCGCCAAAGGAGACGCCCTCTATGCCGACGCCCTGGTGCTGTACAAGGACTACGCCGATGAGGCGGCGCTGACCGCGGGCCCAGTCGCCTGGTGCTCCAGCGGCTACCGGTTTGTCCAGGGCGAGGTGATGCAGGTGGACCACCAGTGGGATGACAAGCACCCCTGCATCACCTACGAGCGGGGCAAGCTGGGGCGAAAAAAGCTGGTCCAGGAGCCGTTTAAGGCCGGCTCCATCTCTTGGTACAATCACAGCCCTTATTCCGTTCTCAACCGGGAGGAACTGGAGAGCCACCCCTTCTTCGGGTATTGCGGATTTTTTGACCGGTGGCAGTACCGGCCCGGCGGGGCCGGGAGGTATCCGGTGAAAATCCATGAGTTGATCTCCTATCTCACCGCCTACTCCATCTACCCCAGGCAGATTGAGATGCTGTCCAAGGCGGGGTGTTGGCAGCCCATTGCAGACCTGGTATGGAGCCGGAAGAAAAATGCAGCGGCCATGTGCTGGGAGGAGAGCGACCCCCGGAAGGCGTTTGGGGTGGACAAGCGGGAACTGGCCTGGATCATGGGGGTCCATCCGCACATGAAGGTGCTGGAGGTGCGGAACTATGTGCGCAGACACTGGAACAAGGCCTGGGACCTGCCATTCTGCATCGACTTCTGCAATCTGTGGGGCGCCCATTTGGATCCCATGGAGGTTCTGCGGCTGGCCAAGCGGTACCGGTTGGACCCAGACCAGCTGCTGCGATACTTTGACGGGGTCTTTGTCCAAAACGAGGACTATTACTGCACCCTGTTTGAGCTCTACCGGGATTACCTGGACGCGGCCTATGCCCTGGGCCGGTGCATGGAGCACAGCGCGGTGCTCTGGCCGGAGCAGCTGTATACCGCCCATGACGTGGCGGTGGCAGAGCTGGCCGACACGCAGGCCAGGACAGAGGGATCCCGTCGTGCAGTATCCCTCAAGGAGCGGCGCCTAAAGTATGAGTTCGAGCTGGACGGCCTGCGGATCATATTTCCGGCCACAGCCGGGGCCATCCGGCGGGAGGGCAAGGTCCTGGCCCACTGCGTAGGCGGCTACGCATCGCGGCACATGAGTGGGGTATGCACCATCCTGTTTCTCCGGCGGGCGGACGACCCGCATACCCCATATGTCACCATCGAGATGGACGGCAATAAAATCCGGCAGATCCACGGCTACCACAACGACACCCTGGCGGGCAGCCCCAAGCCGCGGGAGGTACACAAGGACTTTTTAGACGCCTGGCTCCGGTGGCTGCGGGCCGGGAGCCACCGGAATGAGGACGGGACGCCCAAACTGCCCAAGCGGAGAGCGAAGAAAAAGGAGGCGGCATGATGAAACTGTTAAAACCCGGAGACCCGTGCCCGTGCTGCGGACAGCCCATCAAAGAGGGTCTGTCCACAGAGACGGTGGCATTATTGAGCTGGCTGGCCCTCCGCAGGGCGATGAGAGGATGGGAAAAACGTGCTGAATAGGATCATCATCATGGGCCGGCTGGGCCGGGACCCGGAGTTACGGTACACCCAGGCGGGGCGGCCGGTGGCCTCCTTCTCCCTGGCGGTGGACCGGGATTTCAAGGACAAGGCCAGCGGCGAGCGGGCCACCGACTGGATCCCCGTGGTGGCCTGGGAGGCCCGGGCAAAATTTGTCCAGCAGTATTTCCGCAAGGGCCAGCTGGCCGTGGTGGAGGGCCGCCTCCAGATCCGGGACTGGACCGACAAGGATGGCGGCAAGCGCCGCAGCGCCGAGGTGATCGCCGACGGCATCTATTTTGCCGGGGCAAAGAGCACCCCGCCCAGCGAGGGCAATGCCGACGAGGGGACGCTCCCACCCCCGCCGGCCGGGGACCTCCAGGACCTGGACGACGACGGCGAACTGCCGTTTTGAGCGCTATGATGACCTTATGTTGGAGCTGCCGCCGGGCTCTGGGGACCATGGGATGCCCCTGGTGTGAGTATGACGAGATAGAGCACCGGGTGCGGTTTGAGCCGGTCCCCGGCTGGACAGCCAAAAAACAGGTGCGGGTCCACGGGATGACCTCCTACACGGTGATCCAGTGTCCGTTGTACCTGGAGGACGAGGAGAGGAGCGTGGAGGGATATGCCTGAGCTGATCCCATGGGAGCCGGGGAAGATCGGGCCCCGGATCCGGCTGGTGCGGGAGGCCCGCGGGTTCCGGATGGCCGATTTGGAGGCCCGGGTGGGGCTGTCCGCCGGAAACCTGTACCAGATCGAGCGGGGGGTACACGACCCCCGGGTGGATACCCTGTTCCTGATCGCCCAGGCCCTGGAGGTGAGCGCGGATGAACTGCTAGGGCTCGGAGCCAGGATAGGAGGATTGACATGAGCTGGAAATCATATACGCACGTCACCATGTTTGACCGGCCATATCCGCCCGAAAAGCAGGCCGAGGGGCTGGCGATCTCACAGGCCATCGTGGGCGGTCATTGTGAGACCTGCGGGTTTTTGCCGCAGTGCTCCACCCAAAAGGATTTTAAGTTCCCGGTGTTTGCCTGGTGTATGCGGCGGAAGGCGAAGATTATGACGAAAATGGAGGAGCAGGAAAATGGGACTTAATCTATGTGATAGTTGCCGAGCAGATTGCCGACACGAGCGGAATCCAAGAGAAATCGTCATAAAGTGTGGAGCATATAAGCCGCCAATGACCAACGCCGACCGCATCCGGGCCATGAGCGACAAGGAGTTGGCTCGATTTCTCGCAGAAGTTGAGTACAGGAGAAGCGCTGCCGGTGGCGGTGCAATTTGGAAAGGAATGGCCCACGCTTTAGAATGGCTCCAGCAGCCACCGGAGGAGGGGTGACAGCAATGGCTGATTATGTTTGTGAAGGCTGTATCCATGCC
>OJRL01001323.1_pt1 | contig 9902 bp, 13 predicted proteins | sample 1599191 | NCBI WGS metagenome assembly OJRL01 (sample SAMN03922537, study PRJEB24848) | human gut metagenome | isolation source: stool sample | host: Homo sapiens | place: Germany | collected 2010-05
CGTCAGATGTGTATAAGAGACAGCAACAGGATGTCACGCATGGACTCGCCTTTGTCCTTGTAGATGGGCGTGACAATGAATTGGATTTTGCCGACTTGATAGGTGTATTCCTCCTTGACGGGTACGGGATCTTCCATGTGGGCCTCCTTCCAGAGCGATACGAAACAATGACCGACAGTCCCCCTTGTCCCGTGGGGAAACACAAGAGGGCGGCACCTTCGGCGGTGCCGCCCTCTTGCCTTGCTCCACTTTGGGACAATTTGTCCCAAGGTCAGTAGGGGCTGTTCTCAAAGTGCTGCTGGGCCTCCTCCAACCCACAGAAGTCAAAGACTTCATGGAGCTCGGTCACCACACGCCGGATGTCCGTGGGAGAAAACCCGCAGTTCTCCATAGCGTAGATGACATAGCCACGGCAGGCATTGTTACTCCACGGCTGGGCAAGCAGGGCCGCCAGTTCGGGATCATACTTCATGTTGGTTTCCTCCTTGATAAAAGTTTCGGGAGCGCCACGCTCATTTCCTTGACCCGTCATAAGACAGCAATACTCAGCATGACGCTCCCGAGGGGGCGGCAGCCCGGAGGGGCAAGCGGCCAGCTTGTCCGGCTGCGGATCGTGGCCGTGGGGTGGCTTGTCCCACTTGCGGCGTTGGTGTTGTTCGCTCGTTCTCCTGCCGGAGAAGTCACAGCGCACCCGTCGCCCGGCTCCCCGCACTATGTCTCGGGGCCGCCGCTATTCAGTTGTTGATCGGATGTAACTCCTCTCATATACCAAGGACATCTGGCAGATCAATTCGGACGGGTTTACAGGCACTTTTTCAAATACTGTTTCATCTTCTCAAGTCCCCGCTCCACAGAGCGCCGCACGGCACTCTCATGGACACCCTCTGCCCTTGCTACTTCGGAATAGCTCTTGCCGAGGATCACGCAGGCATCCACCCGGCGGCCCTGCGTTTCGGGCAAGGAATTGAGCGCAGCGCACAACTGGCAGAACAGCTCCATGCGTTCCAGCAGCTCCTGTGGGGTGGGTTCAGAAACGCAGGCAGAGTATTCGATCCCGTCCTCGCAATCGAGGGAATACTGCGCCTTGTTGCGGATAACACGCCGCTGATAGGCGGCCTCGTACAATCTGCTTGCCCTGAGCTCGTCAGCCACTTCCTCGGAAACCTCTATGTATTCGTCGTGGGTGTACCACGGATAAAAGTCCTTCAGATTGATGGTCGTCATTTGTAATTCCTCCGTTCAGATGGTTGGGGGGTGAATGGCGATCTGAACGGAGGGCGGCGGGGAGCGACACCCCGGGCCGCCTTTGCCCACTTCGGGACAACTTGTCCCAAGGTAGATAAAACAAAATGCGCCTGCATGACATGACAGCACGCAGGCGCAGAAAATTACATATTCACTTAAAAGCTGACAATTTTCGCATCCGTCATCGGATTGATCCCATCGAAACGACGAGCTTTTTTTGACAGGTTAGGCGGATGGAAAGTGAAAGCTAACATAGGGTACCTCCCTGTAAACTATAAAAGAGCCGATAACCGCAGCTCGTGGCTGGCTGGTTATCGGCTCTGCGTCTATGCGTCTGGCTCTTTGATAACGGATGTATTGAATTGTTTGACATTGACTATCGTTTCCCGCTTGCATTTAGGGCAAAATAGCGGGAAGTTTTCGAGTACCGTATTAAGGCGTATCTTGGTTCGGGTCTTGTTTTTGCAGATCGGACAAAGTACCCATTTTTCATTTTCCAACGCATCACCCTATTTCTTTGAAAAATCTACCATTGGGTCAACGCTCTATTGTTCGTGATGGGCGGTGCTATTCGTGTGACGCTGACACAGCATCTGTACTGTTGTCACAATATTCAATGGTTAAAATACTTTCTTCTGTAAGCGGAAGATATTCAACCTTCAGTTCCGCAGCGTTTCCATTATTTTCTTCAAGCCACGCAATATAGTCAGCCTCATCAACAGGGGTTGTACTCCAAGTATCGGTGCCAATATAATAGACAGTTCCTGTGCCAGAAGTATCTGCATACTCAGAATAGTGTTCAATCAAATCATTTTCCTCAAGAAATGTCTTATCCTCAGAGTACACATACCCTCTCAGTTCATAAGAATCGCTTTCCGGCAGGTACTGATAAAGCGTATACGGCCACATCTCTCCCCAAGTTTGATTGTGGGAAGATAGTGCCTTCAAATTTCCATTTTTTAAGAAAGTAAAGGCTGGAAACTCCTCCAGTTGAGTATAGATATTCTTTGTTTCAGAATTATACCCAATGATATATCCAACCGAATTTTCTGACTCGACGAGTAGCACCAGTTCCTCTTTTCCGTCAGCATCTACATCTGCCACGGTAAACTGCGAAGCTGCGCTTACTGGCATTTCTGCTTGTTTTCCGTTCGGCAAAGTGTTGCTGTATAAGAGATTGCGGAGGGTAGCCGCATAAACCTTTCTTGTCTCTGCATCCCGCTCCACGGGCTGAGTTGTGTCGCTAATCTGTGGATTGATTACCGGAGTAAGGGCAGCAAAGTTAATACTATCTGCTAATATTTCCAAATGAGATTGTTTGATCCCGCTATTGGAGCCATAAGGGATATATACCGTCACGAAGCTGTCCTCCAAGTCGGCTAAAATCAGAGCTTGGCTCTTTGAAAGAGCCAGAGTTACTGTAACACCGCAGGCTGTTTCATAAGATATTTCTTGGTATTCTGAGACATCCCCTATATCCAGCATTGCATCGTGGAATGTGCCGCGTACTGACCGTAACAAACGAAAATCCCATGCTCCAATATCTTCAAAGTCTATTGTTCCGTCTACTTGGAATGTACCATCCTCATACATATAGGTGTAATATCCACCTTTATCACCAAGAAAGTTTCCGAGCAGTTCCAAAAGCTCCGGGTGTTCTTGCAGGTCATAAGAGGTAGTATGAAGTTTTAGACCGTATTTAGCTGCGATTTCATCCATTTTGTCGGCCATTTCTCGGGAATAAACCGTATAACAGCTGTACCGAGCCAAGCTGGAATCTAACTGTCCGTTCGTATTCTGATAAATTGTTCCGTCTGGATCGTACTCGCTTACAAAAGCTTGCCACTCCGCAAGCGCCTTCCATTCGGGACTCCCTTGATACCCCGTCAGGCTGATCCTACCGTCACTAACACTTTGAGAACTTTCACCGATGAGGGGCAGGAGCAGATCACGAAGTCCGAACAAATTCGTTGCATAAGCTGCGGCTGTCAAAGCCAGCAATAGAGCTAAACAGGCAGCAACGATGAGCAACTTCCTCACGATGGAGGCCTGGTTACCCGTTCTATCAGGAGCAGCCTCCGCAATATATTTTTCATCTACTTCGCCAAGGATATGTATAATCCGTTCTTCTTTCACAGTGTGATACCCTCCGTTTCTAATAGGGCCTTCAGTTCATTTCTGGATCGCATTAAGGACATTTTCACATTGCTTTCGCCCATACCAAAATCCGTTGAAATTTCTTTGATAGAACTCAAATACCAGTAGCGCCGCATAAACACTTTGCGCTGTTGGGCTGACAGGGAGGCGAGAAAACGGTTAAAAATCTCGACTAATGCCATATCGTCTGCGATGCTGGCTGTGTTGTCCTCGCCGGGGATGCACTCCTGTAATTCCTCCAATGCCAAAGGCATTTGGCCCGAATTGCGCTTTTCGGCAGTCAACGCTTTATACCTGTTCAAAGCAAGATTGCGGGTAATTTTTCCAAGAAATGTTTTCAAGACTGACGGGCGGTGCTGTGGCATACTGTTCCACGCCCGCAAATATGTATCATTCACACATTCTTCGCTATCTTCAATACTGTAAAGAATGTTGTGTGCGATAGTGTAACAGTATTTTCCGTATTTGCTTTCCGTTTCTGATATGGCGCTTTCAGAACGCAGCCAGTATAAATCCACGATTTTTTTATCTTCCACGGCCATTCTCCTATCTCAGAATATCAAGTGCTTTCACCCTAATACACCACAAAACCATGCAGCCCGTCACTCAATACGAAAATTTTTATTAAACACCTTAGGTCAGTTTACAAGGAACTACACGCAGACCGTGAAACGGGCTGCTGACAACAAACGGCGCTATGCTCCCGGCTGGGTGCATAGCACCTGTTTGTTGCGGGGGTTTCCAAAGGGGGCAGCGCCCCATTTGGCACACGACTTTGCGGAGCAAAGTGTAGTGTGTTATACGCTCTGTCGGCGTTGCCCTGAAAATACCGTTGCCGCCGGGGAGGGCAAGGGCATTTGACGCGGCAGGAAAGCAGGGCTTTGTTTGGGGCTGGTAAGCCGGAAACAAAGGGCTGATTTCAGCAGCAGACAGGGCGTATTATGAAAGCCCCCGTCCCTCGTCCTCCGCCCCCGGCCTATGGGACAAAAAGTCCCAAAGCTCTGGACACCGTGACCAGATGTGTGGCCACACTCCGGGAAAAGTAGCAGGACGGCAGGAAACCGTCAAGGCTGAAATGAATGGGCTGACGCCCGGCCTTGACCGTTCCCCGCCGCCCCGCTGGATGGGTGGACAAGGTGGCCAATCCCTAAAAGTGTTTGGCCGCACTCGTTCATTTTGGGGCCTTTCTTCTCCCAAAATTGAAATGGGCGGGAAAGCCCTAAAATGGCTTTCCCGCCTTGATTACCCATTAGCAAAGACGGGCGAGACTGTCAACGGCGGCGCTGAAAGCGCCGTTCATCTTGACCGTTGACTGGCTCGCCTGGCTTTGCTACTGCCCGTAAGAGATGGAAAAACAAGATGGAAAACAAGGTTAAAAATGGTTGACAAGTCTATCGGATGTGTGTTATACTGTGCGACAGTTTGAGATTGGAAGGAGGCTTACGTGTGTTAATTTGTGTACGCTAATAAGCAATAAAAAGTAGAAGTACCTTTCCACATGATGGTGGGCTTTTTTTGCGTGCGTATGCAAAGGAACACGTAGGTTTGACACGAGCAGTCTTTGAACTGTATCGTGGTGTTTTTTCGTGCTTTGTTGTTATGCAGGCGTCTGCCCTCTCTGTGGGACAACGCCTGCTTTTTATTGCAGAAACAAAGGAACAATGCAATAAAAAAGGAGGTTCGCATTATGACCCAAAACAACAATTCATGGAGAAAAACTTATTTTACACTTCTTGCCGGACAAGCAATATCCTTTATTAGCAGCGGTATTTTGCAAATGGCCATTATCTTTTATTTGGTTGCGAAAACTAATTCTGCAATCATATTGACGGCGGCAACACTGATTGGATTTTTGCCGCAAGCCTGTTTAGGCCCGTTTGCAGGTGCTTTTGTTGACCGGCACAGCCGTAAAAGCGTAATGATTGGTGCGGATTTGATAATTGCCGCCGCTGGCGGTATTCTGGCGCTGGTGGCGTTTTACATGGAATTGCCCGTATGGTCTATTATGGTTGTCCTGTTAATCCGAAGTGCGGGAACTGCTTTTCATTCTCCAGCATTCAGCGCAGCAACACCTATGATTGTGCCAAAAGAGGAACTTACAAAATGCGCTGGTTACACGCAGACCATGCAAGCAGTAAGTGCGATTATCAGTCCAGCTGCCGCAGCGTTTTTATATGCTGTTTGGCCTCTTAATGCAATTATATTGTTAGATATTGTGGGTGCAATCCTTGCCTGTGTGACTGTTGCGATTTCGTCCATACCAACGCCTGAACTATGTCCAGAAACGAAAAGACAACAGTTTTTACAGGATATGAAAGAGGGGTATGTGGTATTAAAGCAAAACAGGGGCCTCTTTGCTCTGCTCTGGATTGGTGTAATTTATATGTTCTTTTATATGCCAATCAGTACGCTTTTTCCTCTCATCTGTATGTCATACTTCAAAGGAACACCGGCCCATGCCTCTGCCGCTGAAATTGCTTTTGCGGTTGGTATGCTGCTTGGCGGAGTCATTCTGAGCATTTGGGGCGGTTTTAAGAAACGGCGGTACACCATCGGTCTTTCCGTTCTCCTGATGGGCGTTAGCAATATGCTCTCCGGGCTTTTGCCGCCAGACGCATTTCTTGTCTTTGTTGTGTGCTGTACTGTTATGGGAATTTCCGCTCCATTTTACGGTGTGCAAAATGCGATTTTTCAAGAAACGGTCAAACCAGAATATCTGGGGAGAGTTTTTTCTCTACTGACAAGCGCCGCTTCCCTCGCCATGCCGTTTGGCCTTGTCATTTCCGGGCCTCTGGCGGAGCGGCTGGGAGTTGAGAAATGGTTTGTCATTTGCGGAATTGGCATTATCATCGTTGCGCTTGCCGTATTTTTACTACCCGGTTTGAGAGAGATTGACAATACGCAATAATCAACTGCACCTTTTTCTATTACTAAACAAAATGCCTGGATGGTGGTTCTGAAAAACCAGAACCGCCGTTCAGGCATTTTTTATCTTCGTCCTCTCTGCGGTTTTGGATTCTTCAGCAAGTCGGATTTTTCCGCAATCTTTTTCAGCCACTTCCGTTCTTCTACTGACAGCTTCCTAAAATTCAGCTTGAGCCGTTTGCAGATAAACGCCAAGTACGCTTGTTCCGTGTCGCTGTCCTGGCTGACGATTTCACCAGCAGTTTCCAGCATTTCTTTTAGCGGGTTATCCTCTGGGACGCTGAAAAAATCGTCCTTGTGTGTTTCCCGCAGAGCAAGGGCAATCCCGTTTATGTCCCGTTGTATCACATAGCGGCAAAACTCGTCCTCATCAATATGGGCGGTGATAAGCTGTCTTAACTGCGTATCACTCATGCCAGGATTATGCTTTTTTATAACAGTTGCGCTCATCGTGTCCACTATGGCGTTTGCACCCTGCGCCTGTTTCAGTGCCGTTCCGTTCACATAGATTTCAAGGTCAGCCATCAGCCGGGGGAAATCCGGGTGCGCCGCCAGCTCACACAGCAGGGTATTGTCTATCCTCCCGCTTTTCAGCAGGTCAATCATTTCATCACTCAAACGCAGGTCTGCAAGATCGGCGTTTGGGTGATTTTTCATTTCAGACAGCCCCAGCAGATAATCAGCGGTCACACCGTAAAACTTCGCCAGCCGGATAAGGGCATAGTGGCTGATGTCCTTGAAGTCTTCCGTTTCGTAACTGCCCAGCGCAGACTTGGAAAGCCCGGTCTGCTCCGCAAGCTGCCCCAGCGTCAAGCCACGCTCCACACGTAGGTCTTTTAATCGCTCTTGTATGGATAAAGACATATTCACCCTCCTTGCTAGCTCAACGAAAGAGAAGCCGTTATGCTATGTACTATGCTCATAGCATAACGGCATAGGCATTTACAGTTTTATTTTACCATTTGCTACATCTTCACGAAATTTATCAACAAGCTTCGCTGTCAGCTTGGATTTACCGTAGTGTTCAAGTACAAAAGTACGATAACTTTTTCCATCTACAAGCACATCACTTTTTCTGGTCAACAACCAATTTCCGTTACCTCCTCCCTGTTCTCTAATATTCCAGTCTTTCCCATATCTTTTATAGATTTCATCTTTTTTACCTTGAACAGACATTGATTCGCTTGGAATATAAACAATTTGCATAATAGCTCCTCCTTTATTTTGTGCAAGAAGACCAGAAACCTGAATTTGTCTTTTATCTTTTTTTGATTATATCACAAATCCGAGAGCGTGGAAATAGGGAGTTTTTCAGGCTGATTTCCTACCTCTTGGATATACGGCACAGGCGGTCAAAAAGGTGTAGACTTGGGATAGTTCATCGATGGACAAGCACCTTGGAAACAGAACACGCCAAAGAAAACGGAGGGACGCATGAGCAAAAGACCCTATCAACACCTGCCGCCGCTGGAACACAGGCCGGACGGCTCCCCCTACCGCATAACCCCGCCCCAGAAGAGACGAGCCAGCGGCCTGATACGCCGGGAGTGCTGCAACTGCGAGGACGGAAACTGCCTTGCGCTGGACGATGGCGACACCTGCGCCTGTCCGCAGATGATTTCGTTCTCCGTCTGCTGCAAGTGGTTCCGCTGGGCGGTCTTGCCGCTGGACAGGACGCTGGAAGCGGAGATTTACCGGGACAGGGACTTGAAACGCTGTGCGGAGTGCGGCGGTGTGTTCGTCCCGAAGTCCAACCGGGGCAAATACTGCCCGGACTGCGCCGCCAGAGTTCACAGGCGGCAGAAAACAGAAAGTGAACGGAAAAGGAGGTCTGCTGTGGACAGTTAGAAGTGAAAAAAGCCTTGATTTATCAGGCTTTGCAAGCCCCAAAACGGGGCAGGTGGTATAAAGTATCGCCCGCCCCGGAAACGGGCTTCTAACCGTCCACAAAACACGATATGACAAACACCATTTATATCCATCAGCCGGAAAAGGCGGTCAGCTTTACCCGGCTTCCGAATTTCCTTTTTGAAGCCCCCACATTCACACCCCTGTCCAACGAAGCAAAGGTACTGTATGCCTTTATCCTGCGCCGAACAGACCTGTCCCGGAAAAACGGCTGGGCAGATGAATACGGGCGCATTTACCTCTACTATCCCATCAACGAGGTGGTAGAGCTACTCCACTGCGGACGGCAGAAAGCGGTCAACACCCTGCGGGAACTGCAATATGCCGGACTGGTGGAAATCCAGAAGCAGGGCTGTGGAAAACCCAACCGCATTTACCCAAAATCCTACGAAGCGGTTCCAAACACCGACTTCAAGAAATCCGGTTATGGAACGCCGGAGGACTGAAAACCGCACTCCACAAGTACGATAATCAATCCTCTTGAAGTACGAAAACCGGACGGTATATAGAAATACAGAGATAAAAATATTGATTTATATTCTATCCATTCCCTTCCTATCTGAGATATTTTCTGCGGGATTTTCCTGTGGAAAAGTCCCGGAAAGGAACGGAATGGGGAAAGGAGTTTCATGGCACAACACGCAATTTTGCGATTTGAAAAACACAAGGGCAATCCGGCAAGACCGCTGGAAGCCCATCACGAACGGCAAAAGGAACAGTACGCCAGCAATCCCGACATTGACACCAGCCGGAGCAAGTACAACTTCCATATCGTTAAGCCGGAGGGCAGGTATAACCACTTTATACAGAACCGTATTGAACAGGCAGGCTGCCGAACCCGCAAGGACAGTACCCGGTTTGTGGATACGCTGATTACCGCCAGCCCGGAATTTTTTAAGAAGAAGTCCCCAAAGGAGATACAGGAATTTTTCCAGAGGGCGGCTGATTTCTTAATCGGGCGGGTAGGGAAAGAAAATATCGTGTCGGCGGTGGTACACATGGACGAGAAAACGCCCCACCTGCATTTGACCTTTGTTCCGCTGACAAAGGACAACCGCCTGTGTGCAAAGGAGATTATCGGCAACCGGGCAAACCTGACGAAGTGGCAGGACGATTTTCACGCCTATATGGTGGAGAAATATCCCGACTTGGAGCGTGGGGAAAGTGCCAGCAAGACAGGCAGGAAGCATATCCCCACCCGTCTGTTCAAGCAGGCGGTCAATCTCTCCAAACAGGCAAGAGCCATTGAAGCCACGCTGGACGGCATTAACCCGCTGAATGCCGGAAAGAAAAAAGAGGAAGCCCTCTCCATGCTGAAAAAGTGGTTTCCGCAGATGGAGAACTTCTCCGGGCAACTGAAAAAATACAAGGTCACAATCAATGACTTGTTAGCGGAAAATGAAAAGCTGGAAGTCAGGGCAAAGGCCAGCGAAAAAGGCAAGATGAATGACACGATGGAACGGGCGAAGTTAAAAAGCGAACTGGACGATATGCGGCGGCTGGTTGACCGTATCCCGCCGGAGATTTTAGCGGAACTGAAACGGCAACAGCGGCAGCATGGAAAGGAAAGGTGATCTTATAAGTAATATCAGATACAAAAAGGAAATCGAAATCGTGACTTTTCAGGGAAAGGAAATCACGCTGGAAAATCTCTCCCCGGTGTTCAC
>OJRL01001335.1_pt1 | contig 9805 bp, 5 predicted proteins | sample 1599191 | NCBI WGS metagenome assembly OJRL01 (sample SAMN03922537, study PRJEB24848) | human gut metagenome | isolation source: stool sample | host: Homo sapiens | place: Germany | collected 2010-05
ATATTGGAAAATGAAGCATTGTCCACAGTGGAGAAAATCAGGGCAATTCTCGGTGTCATGCCGGACAGCTATAAAGACATTAATTTTGCGAAGCTGTATCTGCTCAAGGAAAAATATCCTGAAATATACACAAGGGTAGAACAGCGGCTGGAAGGCGGCTGGGAAATGACGATGGGACTGCTGGAACAGGGAATAAAAGAAGGATGTATCCGTCCCGTGAATTTATCCATTTTTAAATTGATGATGGAAGCCGCACTGGAGCAGTTTTTCCAGCGTGATATTTTAGTCAACAGTGGACTTTCCTATACGGAAGGGTTAAGCGAAGTGGTTGGCATTTTACTGGACGGAATCGAGAAAAAGGCATAGAAAGGGGCAAGGTTATGGAAGACAGATCAAAAATCATTTACGGCAATGAAATCGGCCGCAAGGCATACAGAAATGCCATTCATTCTAAGAAAAAATTTATCAAAAAATATGGCGATGATACCGGTACAAAATATCCGGTGCGGCTTCGTAAAAATGCGGTGCTTGGCGATACGCTTGGCATTGTAGATGTGCGTGTTGCCAAAAAGCACGGCATAGCCGGAGAGAAAAATCAAACGATACCGTTTGATACGGAAAAGGGCATTATTGTGGGAAATATCCGCATGGGCTTCGGTCATTACCGCATTTCCATGGCGATTGCTTCAGCGGCACATGCAATGGGCTATGTACCGTACTGGATGGATTTGAATTCTTATGAAGATACGACCTGTACAAAGGTTATCCGTGCGCAGAATGATTTATACTCACTGGGGTCAAGATTGTCCCAGAAAAGCCGTCTGTTTAACCGGTTTGTCTGGGAACCGATGAATTACGAGGGCTTTAGAAAGCTTTCTTACAATGCATCAGACCAGAAAAATGCGGAACTGATGGCAGCTGTATTTGCAAATGTGCCAAAAGAAATTCCGGTCATTGCCACACATGTATGGCCGGCGCAGGCGGCGGTGCATGCGGGCATGAAGCGTGTTATCAATGCCGTGCCGGATAACTGGCCAATGGCATTGCATTTGTCGGAGGGCAGTATTCATACGGTGCAGACGCGTTTTGCCTACCAAGGCTACCGTATTTTAAACGGCATGGATAAAAACAAAGTGTTAAATCCAATGCCAAAGGACAGCCTTGTGTATACAGGCCACTACATTGACCATGAGCTGGTGCAGGGAATCGAAGAAGACTGTGCGGCAAGGCGGGCGCGCAAAATGCAGAAAAAACCGATGCGCTTTCTTTTGACGATTGGCGGTGCGGGTGCGCAGAAAGAAATTTTTGCGGAGATTATCCGTTATTTAATACCGCATATCAGGGACGGACGTGCTGCACTGTATGTCAATGTGGGCGATTATAAAAATGTATGGGAGCAGTTAAAGGCAGAAATTCCGCAGATGAAGACACTTTCTTGTGAACATTTTAACAACTGGGAGAATACAAAAAAGTTTGCAGAGGAAGCCCTGACGGGAGAAGTCACGGGAATCCACGGATTCTGGCATGAAAATATATTTGAAGCGGTTTACTGTACCAATCTTTTGATGAGAAGCTGTGATGTGCTGGTTACGAAACCGAGCGAACTGGCATTTTATCCGGTGCCGAAGCTGTTTATCAAGCGTGTCGGTGGACATGAACAGTGGGGTGCAGTCCATTCGGCAGAAATCGGTGACGGTACGCTGGAATGTCGTGACACCGGTCATACACTGCAAATGCTGGAGTTGTTTTTAAATGAAGAAACGCTGTTATTTCAGATGTGTAACTGCATTGAAGCCAATAAAAAAGCAGGCATATATGATGGGGCATACAAGGCGGTGGAACTGGCAGCCGCAGAAAGTAGGTAAGGTATGTTAAGTAAAAGGGAAATGGCTTCTTACGGACTGGGCGCCGTGGGAAAAGACATGGTTTATATGTTTTCGGCAAGTTATATTTTGTATTATTATCAGGATATTTTAGGCGTCAGCGCGATTGCAATGGGCATGATTTTAATGGCGGCGCGCGTGTTTGATGCGTTTAATGACCCGGTTATGGGGGTTATTGTGGCAAAGACAAGGACACGGTTCGGGAAGTTCCGTCCGTGGCTGTTTGTGGGAACGGCGCTCAATGCCATCGTGTTGTATCTGATGTTTGCGGCACCGCCTGCATTGGACGGCGGCGGGCTGGTAGCCTATGCGGCGGTTACATACATTTTATGGGGTGTGACCTATACCATGATGGATATTCCGTACTGGTCCATGATTCCGGCATTTACGCAGGGAGGAAAGGAACGTGAAAATCTTTCCACGCTCGCACGTTCCTGCGCAGGGGTCGGTTCTGCACTGGTAACGGTTATCACTATGCAGTGCGTCTACTTTTTCGGAAACGGCAATGAAAGAACGGGCTTTAAGTGGTTTGCCCTGATTTTATTCGTATTGTTTTTTGTATTCATTCTGATTACCTGTCTGAATATCAAAGAAAAATCAACGGTTGATGTCGATGCGCCGTCCATAAAGCAGATGTTTAAGGCATTACTGCAAAATGACCAGGCAATGACGGTTGTTATTACCATTGTGCTGATTAATACATCGGTATACATTACGTCCAATCTGGTGATTTACTTTTTTAAATATGATTTCGGCGGTGCGGACTGGTACAACGGCTATACGCTGTTTAACACCTTTGGCGGTGCAATACAGATATTGTCGATGATGATTCTGTTTCCGTTACTGCGTAAATTTTTAAATACAATCCGCATTTTTTACGTGAGCTTTGCCATGGCGATAGCAGGATATTTAGTGCTGCTGGTGCTTGTATTTACAACAATGTCCAATGTATTTATACTGTTTATTCCGGCATTTTTCATCTTTGCGGCAAACGGCATGTTACTGGTGCTTACAACCATTTTCCTTGCCAATACCGTGGATTATGGTGAATTAAAAAATAAGCGCAGGGACGAGAGCGTGATTTTTTCTATGCAGACATTTGTTGTAAAATTAGCTTCCGGTGTAGCGGCACTGGTTGTATCCGTGTGCCTGTCGCTGAGCCATTTAAGTCAGGATACGGCAGTTGTGGCGGGAGAAGCCGCACAGGCAGGCGGTTCGCTGGTCGGACTGCGTATGACAATGACGGTGCTTCCGATTGCAGGACTGTTACTTGCTGTGTTTTATTTTCACAAGAAATATATTCTGACAGAGAGTAAAATGGAGGAGATGAACAATACACTGCGGGCTTAAAAGGTATATATGATAAAGAAAGGATTTCCGATATGATTACGATAGAAAAAAATCTGTATGCACTGCATACACGGCATACGTCTTATGTATTTTGTGTCATGGAGAGCGGACATCCGGAGCATTTGTATTATGGAAGGCGGATTCATGCACAGCAGACCGTAATGATGGAAAAAAGGGCATTTCTTCCGGGCAATACGATTGCGTATGACAGCAGTTTTGAAAATCTTTCATTGGAGGATTGCTGTCTTGAAATGTCATCTTACGGAAAAGGCGATATCCGTGAACCGTTTATTGAAACAGAATATGCGGATGGCAGTACAACGGCGGATTTTTTGTTTGAGAGCGCACAGATTTCCGAAACAAAATGCGGCTTGCAGACACTTCCGGGTGCATATGATGAAAACGGCAAATCCGAACAGCTCAAGGTCGTTCTGGCAGACAAAGAAGGAAAAACAAAGCTGGAACTGTATTATGACGTATACGAAGACTGCGATGTGATTACAAGGCGCGCTGTTTTTAAAAATGAAGGAGAACAGCCTGTGAAGCTTAGGCGGCTGATGAGCATGCAGCTTGATTTACACCGGGCAGACTATGTGCTTTCAACATTTCACGGCGCATGGACACGGGAAATGAACCGCAGTGAAGCCGTGCTTGAAACCGGAAAATATGTCAATGAATCCTTTACGGGAACGTCATCGAGCCGTTCCAATCCGTTTATCATGCTTGGCAGAAAAGAAACGACCGAGGACACCGGAGAGTGTTTTGGAATAAATCTTATTTACAGCGGCAGTCACTATGAAGCTGTAGAGGTACAGGCAGGACGTACAAGAATCGTTTCCGGTATCCAGCCGAAAAATTTCTGCTTTACAGTTGGCACAGGTGAAGTTTTTGAAACACCGGAAGCGGTGCTGACCTATGCGGCATCAGGTTATAATCAAATGAGTCACCAACTGCATGATTTTGTGCAGGAGCATGTTGTTCGCGGCACATGGAAACGGAAACTGCGCCCGGTGCTGTTAAACAGCTGGGAAGCGGCGTATTTTGACATTAACGAAAGGAAACTGCTACGCCTTGCAAAGGCGGCAAAAGAAGCGGGAATCGAACTGTTTGTCATGGATGACGGCTGGTTTGGAAACCGGAATGACGATAAGAGTTCCCTTGGGGACTGGTATGCCGATGAAAAGAAGCTGCCGGGCGGACTTTTGGGAATTGCGCAGAAAATCAAAGCACTTGGACTGGATTTTGGTATCTGGGTAGAACCGGAAATGGTGAGTGTCAACAGCCGTTTGTATGAAAAGCACCCGGACTGGGCAGCTGCCGTTCCCGGCAGGAATCATTCCGAGGGCAGAAACCAGCGGATTTTAGATTTAGCCAATCCGCAGGTGCAGGAATTTGTCATTGAAGAAATGAGCCGTGTTTTTTCCGGTGCGGATATTTCTTATGTCAAATGGGACATGAACCGGATTTTCAGTGATGATTATTCACCGTATCTGCCGCCGGACAGACAGGGTGAAGCGGCACACCGCTATATCTGCGGGCTGTATCACTGCATGGACGTATTGACAAAACGTTTTCCGGATATTTTATTTGAAGGCTGTGCGGCAGGTGGCAACCGCTTTGACCTCGGCATTTTGTGTTATTTTCCGCAAATCTGGGCAAGCGATAATACAGATGCGGTCAGCCGCGCGCAGATTCAGAACAATTACACTTACGGCTATCCGCCGTCCGTGCTTAGTTCACACGTTTCAGCAAGCCCGAATCACCAGACACTGCGCCGCACGCCGCTTGAAACACGCTTTGCCGTGGCGGCTTTCGGGAATTTGGGTTATGAATGTAATTTCTGTGATATGTCCAAAGAAGAACTTGAGGCGGTGAAAGCACAGATTACCTTGTATAAAGAAAAGCGGGAGCTGTTCCAGCGGGGAATTTTTTACCGCGGCAGAAGTTTTTCGGACAGGGATATCCGTGACAGCAGTGTACTGTCGGCGGGCGGCGGCAGTCTGATGGAGTGGAGCTGTGTCAAAAAAGATACTTCCGAAGCGGTCGGATTGCTGATGAATAAACTTGCGGTGGCAAACACGCCGCATACATGCTTTTATGCAAAGGGATTAGACCCTGAAAAGCGGTATCATTTTTACAATCGTGCGTTAAAGTACAATATCAAGGATTTCGGGGATTTGGTCAACACCGCATCGCCGGTGCATATCCGTCAGGATTCCCTGATACAGCACCTCGCTGCCAAATGGATTAAAATAAACGGTGAGCGGGAGGACTACCATGTATTCGGCGATACGCTGATGTACTGCGGTGTGCGCTTAAAGCAGGCATTCTGCGCAACGGGACTGAATGATGAAGTGCGTTACTTCCCGGATTTCGGCGCAAGGCTTTATTTTATGGACGAAGAAAAAACACGGTAAGTATGATTTTTACGAAAAAAGCAGTTGACAGATTTTATTTTCTGTGTCTATAATGAAAAAAACGAAATACTTCGGTAGGTGAGGTTACCACAGGGATTTGGATTTTCCTAAGGTTGCTGCCGCAAATTTGTGGAGACACAAATCGTTGGTCAGCAGGCTATGTCGGTTTAAGGCATAACCTAATGCAACTAATATGCCCTGTGATGCTAAAGCTTGGACGACGGAAGCACAGCGCCAGATAAAGAAATGGCTGCGCAAAGATTAAGATTGAATTTCAAACTCCGTCGTCAGACGGAGTTTTTTTAGTATTAAAGGAGGTGAGGCAAATGGATTCGGGTGTCAGTTATCATTCGGAAAATTTACACAATACGGATACGACAGAAGGGAGCATAGAAAATGGAGAAGAACATTTTTATGGAACTTCTGGCAGCAAGAGAATTCAAAGCAATCAGAAGCATTTTAAATGTGATGAATGCAGTAGACATTGCCTCACTGCTGTCAGAATTTGAAGAAAAGGAACTTGCACAGGCATTCCGTCTGATTCCGAAAGCAAAGGCAGCCGAAGTTTTTGCCAATATGAGCAATGCAACACAGAGCTGTCTGATTGATGCTTTCACGGAAACGGAATTAAAAGAAATCATAGACGATATGTTTATGGACGATACCGTGGATTTACTGGAAGATTTACCGGCAAATGTCGTAACAAGGATTTTATCCAATATCAATCCGCAGAAGCGTGCGCAGATTAATATTCTGCTGGATTATCCGCAGGACAGCGCAGGCAGCATTATGACAACAGAATATGTGTCACTCAAGCGCACCATGACCGTAAAGCAGGCAATGGCACATATTAAAGAAGTAGGAATCCACAAGGAAACGATTTATACCTGCTATGTGCTGGAAGCGCGCAGACTGGTAGGCATTGTGACCGCCAAAGACTTAATGGTGGCAGATGACGACAAAACGATTGAAGAACTTATGCGGACAGAGATTATTTTTGTGCATACGGGCGATGACCAGGAGCAGGTCGGACAGTTATTTTCAAAATATGATTTGCTGGCACTTCCGGTTCTGGATACCGATGAATGTATGGTCGGAATCGTCACGGTCGATGATGCACTCGATGTTGTGGTTGATGAAGCGACAGAGGATATGTCACTCATGGCAGCAGTCAATCCGAGTGAAAAATCTTACTTTGAAACACCGGTGCTGACACATGCCAAAAACAGAATTGTGTGGCTTTTGGTGTTGATGTTATCCGCTACGGCAACGGGGGTGATTATCACACACTATGAAAATGCGTTTGCGGCCGTGCCGATTTTAGTATCCTTTATTCCAATGCTGATGGATACAGGCGGTAACTGCGGTTCACAAAGTTCCACGCTGATTATCCGTGGGATTGCACTGGGAGAAATTACCTTTCGTGATATTTTTAAGGTGATGTTTAAGGAATTCCGGATTTCAATTATTGTCGGTGTGATTCTGGCACTGGCAAACGGGCTTAGAATCCTGCTGATGTATAAGAACTTTTCACTGGCGGTTGTCATTTCAATTTCACTGGTTATTACAGTTATTTTTGCAAAGCTTATCGGCTGTATTCTGCCACTGCTTGCAAAGAAGCTGCATTTTGACCCGGCAATTATGGCATCGCCGCTGATTACAACGATTGTGGATACCTGTTCAATACTGATATACTTTAATGTGGCAACGGTGGTATTCCATTTGTAATTAAGGTAAGTGCAAATATGTGAGGACACGGACAGAGAACAGATTTTTATCGGATACGAAAATTACCGTGGATTGCGGATAAGAACGGGTATGACATACATATTTTGCAGTATACTAACAGAGTAATATGGTGCAGAGGTGCGAAAAAATTTGAAAAGCACTGAAGGAAAATGCAAAAAAGTGAAAGGAGCATGACAAGTGGCACAGGATATAAAGACTGCGGACATTGCGATTATCGGTACAGGACCAGCGGGCATTTCTGCCGCTATTACCGCAAAAATCAGAAATAAAGAGATACTTTTGTTCGGCGCTGAGCCGGTGAGCAGTAAGGTGGCAAAAGCACATCAGATTTTAAATTATCCGGGACTGCCTGCCGTTTCGGGAGAGGAGCTGGCACAGGCATATAAAAGACATTTGGACGAATTGCAGATTGCGGTTACGAAAAAAAGAGTTCATGCCGTCTATGCAATGGGCAGTTACTTTGCCATTCAGGCAGGACAGGAGCAGTACCGGGCAGACAGCGTGATTTTAGCCTGCGGCATGACGGCGGATAAGCCGTTTCCGGGTGAAAATGAATTTTTGGGACGCGGCGTCAGCTATTGTGCAACGTGTGATGCACAGTTTTTTAAAGGAAAGACGGTCGCAGTTATCGGATATACTAAAGAATCCGTTGAGGAAGCACAGTATTTAGCGGAAATTGTGGGAAAAGTGTTATACTTTCCAATGGGCAAAGAAGCTGTATTGCCGGAGCTTTCCGGTAACATTGAAATTTGTACGGAAAAGCCGGCAGAGATTACCGGCACGATGAAAGTGGAGCAGTTAAAGACTGACGGAAAGCTGTATCCGGTGGACGGCATTTTCATTTTACGGGAAGCCGTCTTTCCGGGACAGCTCGTTCCGGGCCTAAAGACCGAAAAAAATCATGCCGCAGTCAATCTGCAGATGGAAACGAATGTGGCGGGATTATTTGCCTGCGGCGATATTGCGGGAACGCCGTACCAGTATATTAAAGCGGCGGGACAGGGCAATGTTGCGGCACTTTCGGCAGTGTCTTATTTAAACCGTAAAAAAGAAACCGTGTGATGACCGTGTGCTTAGGGCGCAAAGAAGTGTGTGAAAGACCTTGTATTTCAAATGCCGGATATGGTATGATAAGAAGAAGTGAGTTTAAGGAAAAGTCTAGGAGGCAATTATGAAGGTTACACCGGTTAAAGGAACAAACGATTATCTTCCAAAGGAAGTGGAAATCAGGGATTATTTACAGCAGAAGATTCTTGAAGTCTATCTTGCCAATGGATTTGAACATATTATTACACCTGTAATTGAAGATATTGAAAATCTGGATAAAAGTGATGGCGGAGAAAATCTGAACCTCATTTTCAAGATTATGAAACGCGGCGACAAGCTGGATAAGGCACTGGCATCAGGCGTGACTTCGGAAAATGAGAATGTGCTTGCAGATATGGGACTGCGTTATGATTTGACACTGCCGCTCAGCAGATATTATGCGAATAATAAGGACAAGCTGACACTTCCGATGAAATGTATCCAGATGGACCGTGTGTATCGTGCAGAACGTCCGCAGAAGGGCAGATTAAGAGAATTTATCCAGTGTGATATTGATATTATCGGTTCAGAATCCAACGATTCGGAAATCGAACTGATTTTAACAACCACAAAGGCATTACAGGCAATCGGCATGAAGAATTTCAAAGTTAAGTTAAACGACAGAAGACTGTTACGTGCCGTATTAATGCAGATGGGCTTTGCGGAAAATGAATTAGACAGTGTGTGCATTACATTTGATAAGCTGGATAAAATCGGCATGGACGGTGTAGAAGCAGAACTGACAGAAAAAGGATTTGCAAAAGAAGCCATTACAAAGTTTACACAGTTCCTTGAAAAAAATGATTTTAGTCTGGATTCTTTAAAGGATATGCTGGAAGATAAAGAACCGGCAGAGAGTCTTGAAAAGATTATGACAACAGTGAAGGCACTTTCAGCAGGGGCATACGATGTGGTCTTTGATTTATCACTGGTCAGAGGACAGGGATACTACACAGGAACCGTTTTTGAAGTGGAAAGCATTGACTTTAAGGGCGCAATCGCAGGCGGTGGAAGATATGACAATCTGATTGGCAAGTTTTTAAACCAGTCCATTCCGGCAGTCGGATTTTCAATCGGATTTGAGCGTATTTTCTCTATCCTTATGCAGAACGGCATTGAAATTCCGGACGGCAGTAAAAAGATTGCCGTATTATATGAAGACGGACATTTAACAGAAGCTGTCAAGACAGCTGAAAAGTTAAGAAGTGAAGGCATGATTGCATCCCTTTATATAAAACCGAAAAAGACCGGTAAGTTTTTAAGTAAATTAGAGGAGCGCGGCTATGCCGGATTTTACAATGTAGAACAGGCAGAAGAAGT
>OJRL01001359.1_pt1 | contig 9647 bp, 6 predicted proteins | sample 1599191 | NCBI WGS metagenome assembly OJRL01 (sample SAMN03922537, study PRJEB24848) | human gut metagenome | isolation source: stool sample | host: Homo sapiens | place: Germany | collected 2010-05
GTCTCGTGGGCTCGGAGATGTGTATAAGAGACAGACCGGTATTCCCGACGTTCGCCGGCGGTGTTTATCGGGGAGTTTGGGACGACGGAGCGGCCCTTGGCCGGTACGCTCCGGGCGGCGGTGGCCGAGGCCTGTTTCTTGGTCGGGGCGGAGGAGAACCCGGATATAGTACGCCGCTTGGCGTATGCCCCGGTATTGGGCAACGCCGGGTTCGAGAACCAGCGCCATCCGTTGATCTCTTTCAACACCCATCAGGCGGTGGTCTCTCCTTCCTTCCATTTATTAAAGATGTTTACCCGCCATCGGGGGAATGAGGTGCTGAAGACGATCGTGGATACCTACGAGAAGCCACAGGCACGTACGGGCCGGGCGGGCGTAGAGATGTTTGATAATAGCTATGAGTTCAAGGACGTGCGGATCGACGGCGTGCCCGTATCGGATATATCCGTGATGAGCGGGGGATGGAGGGTCCCGGAGGCTGGTATGTTGGTGCCGGAGGCCAACCGGTGGAACCAGGTATTGTTCGGCGACTCTACGAGCTACGCCTATGAATATACGGCTACCGTCCGGCGTACGAAAGGTAGCGGGCAGATACAGCTTCGCCTCCGCGACAACGGGAGGACGGGCGAGCAGGCGGATTATATCGCCCTGACGATCGGGGCGGGAACGAGCGAGCTGTACCATCAGGTAGGTGGCGTGAAGGATAGCTTGGTCTCTCCCGTGCGCTTCCCTTTTGAGAGTAACCGGTGGTATACGGTTCGCATGACGTGCGAGTACGAGCGTGTCCGTTGCTATGTGGACGGCGTATTGCTGCATGAGGTGGATATGCGCCCGATCCCGTCGTTGGTATCCGTCGCTACCCTCGACAAGGAGAACCGGGTGATTTACTTGAAGGTCGTGAATACGACCCGCCACGAGGAGAAGACCTCTTTGCGTATCGAGGGAGTGAATATCCGTAACCAGGCGGAGCTGATCCAATTGAGAGGGGAGCCGGAGGCTCGTAATACGTTTGAGAACCCGGGGGCCGTAACGCCTGTCACCGAGCCTATCGTATTCCCGATGAGCGGCCCGCTAATCTATAATTTCCCGCCTAATTCAGTGACGATCTTGAAATTATACATGGAGTAGGTCAGATAGGGCAGGAGGGCCGGTACACTTTATCTGTATTTATCCTAACTTCGCGGCGACTTTAACAAAAAAAATGTGTTATGGAACCAATGCATAAGATAAACAAGGTAGAGCTCCGGAGCTTGCAGCTTGAGGACTATACGCAGTTGTCGCAATCTTTCAAGAGGGTGTACGCCGACAAGGATGTTTTCTGGACCCGCAAGCAGATCGAGACGTTGATACGGATATTTCCCGAGGGACAGGTCGTGACGCTGGTGGATGACCGGATCGTAGGATGCGCCCTCTCCATCATCGTGGATTATGACATGGTGAAAGGGGATCATACCTACGCCAAGGTAACGGGCAACGAGACGTTCAGCACGCATAACCCGAACGGGAATATATTATATGGTATAGAGGTGTTCATCCATCCGGACTACCGGGGCCTCCGGCTGGCCCGCCGTATGTACGAGTACCGGAAGGAGCTGTGCGAGAAGTTGAACCTGAAGGCGATCATGTTCGGCGGACGTATCCCGAACTATTATAAATACGCCGATCATATGCGTCCGAAGGAATACATCGAGAAGGTGCGCTCACGCCAGATCTACGACCCGGTGCTCACCTTCCAGCTCTCCAACGATTTCCACGTGCGGAAAGTGATGATGAACTATTTGCCGAACGACGAGGAGTCGAAGCATTGCGCTACCCTGCTGCAATGGGATAATATCTATTACCAGCCGCCTACGACGGATTACGTGGATAAGAAGACAACCGTGCGTGTCGGTCTGGTACAATGGCAGATGCGGCCTTATAAGACACTGGACGACGTGTTCGAGCAGGTGGAGTTCTTCGTCGACGCCGTATCCGATTACAAGAGCGACTTCGTCCTTTTCCCCGAGTATTTCAACGCTCCGCTGATGGCCAAGTTCAACCATCTGGGGGAGGCGCAGAGCATCCGTGGGCTGGCACAGTACACCGAGGAGATCCGTGAGCGATTCGTGAACCTCGCCATCAGTTACAATATCAATATCATCACCGGTAGCATGCCTTTGCTGAAGGAGGACGGGGCGCTATATAACGTGGGATACCTGATCCGTCGTGACGGCTCCTACGAGATGTACGAGAAGGTACATGTCACCCCGGACGAGCAGAAGAGCTGGGGACTCTCGGGCGGGAAGATGGTGAAGACGTTTGATACGGATTGCGCCCGGATCGGCGTGCTGATCTGTTATGACGTGGAATTCCCGGAGCTTTCCCGTATCATGGCCGACCAAGGGATGCAGATCCTCTTCGTGCCTTTCCTTACGGATACGCAGAACGGTTACTCTCGGGTTCGTGTGTGTGCCCAAGCCCGGGCGATCGAGAACGAGTGCTTCGTGGTGATAGCGGGCAGCGTGGGCAACCTGCCTCGTGTGCATAATATGGATATACAGTACGCCCAGTCGGGTGTGTTCACGCCTTGCGATTTCGCTTTCCCTACCGATGGCAAGCGTGCGGAGGCAACCCCGAATACGGAGATGATCCTTGTATCGGACGTGGACCTTGATTTGCTCAACGAGTTGCATACGTATGGTAGCGTGCGTAACCTTCGGGACCGTCGCCACGACTTGTATGAGTTGAGGGTAAAAAAACAGTAGTGTTTGCGGTTGAACACAATAGTATTCATGGTTGAACCCAGTAGTGTTCGCTATTAAACACAATTATATTTGCCGGAAGAATGCAGTAGGGGCGGGATCTGTCCGCCCTCCCGTGCCGTGTATGCGTGGGAGGGCGGACGAATCCCGCCCCTGCGGTTTATATCGGGGGGAGGATCGCTCGCTTCCCCCCTTCGGAAATGATCTTAATGACTTAGCATCTCAGCCGTGATCGGCGTGAATTTCTCGGCATCCGATTTACGGAGTTGTACGCTGCCGTCGTTCCAGTTGGAAGGCCAACCTCCGATGATGTGTCCAAGGAATACCAGCTTGATCTCGTGCAAGCCTTTTGCCAAGGCCGCGGAGGTGTCATGACGGGAGAAGCGTTTTACCTCGCCACCGTTATTGACCATCAACTTGCCGTCGATCCATACCTCCTCTAAATCCGAAGAGATGTAATAAACGCCATCCTCCGGGATATTCACGTAGCCGGTAGCGATAGCGGCGTATTGCTTCACGCCTCGCATGGATTCGGGGGCGGGCACTTGGTTGGTCAGCTCACGGGTCGTCTTGATGACCTGTTTCTTACCGGTCTTCTGAGCGGCCTCCAGATTATTTACGCTTAGGTACATGCCATCGAATACCTCCATGTCGAGGCCCGGGGTCGTCTTGGCTACCTCCTTGGCGGGAGCCAGCGTTTGTTTCTCCACGAGTATCGTGCGGGGCTTACCCATCTTGCCGGAAGGCAACACGGAAGCGATCTTCACGGTCGTAGTCTCGGTGATGTCGAAAGGAGCCGTATATACGGTAGATTCCGGGGTAGGCTCGGTGCCATCCAGCGTGTAGACCATCTTCATCGGACGGTTCGTGGTGAATGTCATGGTAGCCTTGTCCGTGAAAGCCACGAAGTTGCAAGAACCGTTCGGTTGCTCGGGCTGCGGGATGTAGTAGTTGATATCGTGTCCGTCTAGGCGAACCTGAGCGTTGTCCAGACGGCGTTCGAAGTCCTTGTAATCCTTCCGGTCCAGCGGGCTCCAAGCGATCTCGGAGAGGGCTAGGATACGAGGATAGATACGGTACTCCATGATGTCCGTGTTATAAAGGTACTCACTCCATACGTTGCATTGCACGCCCTTGATGAAATGCCCTTTACCGGCCGCTGCCAGCGTGTCGGGGACGGGGTTGTATTTATAGACCCGCTCCGCCGTGGTGAATCCTCCGATAGATACCGGGTTGATCTTGTAGTCGCCTTGGAACTGGTCGATATACATACCCTCGCTTCCCGGGGTCATGATCACGTCGTGGTTCATGCTAGCGGCGGCGATACCGCCTTCCTCACCTCGCCAAGACATTACCGTGGCCGATGGAGCCAGACCTCCCTCAAGGATCTCGTCCCATCCGATCATCTTCTTGCCGTGCTTGTTTACGACCTTCTCCATGCGTTGCACGAAATAGCTCTGCAGTTTCTCCTCGGCCGTATGCTCCTTGTCGCCTTTCAAGCCTTCCTTACGGATACGGGCCTGACAAAGCGGGCATTTCTCCCAGCTCGTCTTCGGGCACTCATCGCCTCCGATATGGAAATACTCGCCCGGGAATAGGGGAGCTACCTCGGCGATCACGTCCTCGAAGAACTGGAAGGGCTCTTCCTTCCCGGCGCATAATACGATGTCTTCCACGCCCCAGATGATACGGGGAGTACCCTGCTTACCCTCGCAAGACAGCTCCGGATAGGCGGCGATAGCGGCCATCTCGTGTCCCGGAAGCTCTATCTCGGGAACGATCGTGATGAAACGATCCGCCGCGTATTTAACGATATCCTTCACCTCCTCTTGGGTATAGAAGCCTCCGTACTCGGTACCCTCGCCATCGATGCGCTTAGAGCCGATCTCGGTCAGTTTCGGGTACTTCTTGATCTCGATACGCCATCCTTGGTCGTCGGTCAGGTGCCAATGCATGCGGTTGATCTTGAACAAGGCCAATACATCCAGCTGCTTCTTGATATTCTCTACCGGGATGAAATGGCGGCAGGGGTCTAGCATGATACCACGGTAGCCGAAACGAGGCTCGTCCTTGATAGATACGGCCGGAGCGGTCCATGCGATACCTTTCACGGCGGAAGGACTCTCGATCTCGGCGGGCAGCAATTGCAAGAACGATTGCATACCGTAGAAAAGACCTTGAGGGGTCTTGGCTTTGATACGAACGCCGCTGTCGGCTACGTCTAACGTGTATCCCTCGTCGTTTACGTCCAGAGAGCCGTCGATAACCAACGAGATACCGTCGGAGGTCTCTTTGTCGGCGGTAGCTATCTGGTAGCCTGTCGCCGTGTTCATTTTAGCCGCGAAGAACTCGGCTACGGTTTTCGCCTCCGGGGTGGAAGCGTAGATCTTCGTGTTTTTGTTTAGCTTGAAGTTTCCCTCGTTCTGCGTAAGGCTGACCGGTGTCGGGATGATGTTGATACCTTGGTTGTAAGCTTTCGCTTTACCGGGAGCATCATCACACGAGGCCATCAGACCCAAGACAGCGCCGGCGCAGATTGTAGCAAGGAGCTTTTTCATAGAATTAAAAATTGAAAGTTGAAAATTGAATATTGTTTAGATGTTTTTGAGAGTTTAAAAAGAGAATTGAGAGTTGAAGATAAGATGCCGTTTGGCATCCTTTTCAATTCTCAATTCTCAATTTCCTATTTACCATGCGAAGATAGGATATTCCTTCATGATACCGTTCACCTTCTCACGAACGGCGCCGATAGTCTTATCGCATTCGGGAGCGGCCAATACGGTGTCGATCAGTTCCACGATCTCGCCCATAAGCGGCTCTTTAGCGCCACGGGTCGTGATAGCGGGCGTACCCACACGGATACCGGAGGTCTGGAAGGCCGAGCGGCTGTCGAACGGAACCATGTTCTTGTTCACCGTGATGTCGGCGGCTACCAAGGCTTTCTCGGCCACCTTACCGGTCAGGTCGGGGAACTTCGTGCGCAGGTCGATCAGCATGCTGTGGTTGTCCGTACCGCCGGAGATGATCTTGTACCCTTTGTCCGTGAAGGCCTTGGCCATAGCGGCGGCGTTCGCTTTCACCTGTGCTTGGTACGTCTTGTATTCCGGCTCCAAAGCCTCTCCGAAGGCTACGGCCTTGGCCGCGATCACATGCTCCAGCGGACCGCCTTGGATACCCGGGAATACGGCGGAGTCCAACAACTGAGACATCTTCTTGATCTCGCCTTTCGGTGTCTTCTTGCCCCAAGGATTCTCGAAATCCTTACCCAGCAGGATGATACCGCCACGAGGACCCCGCAGGGTCTTATGCGTCGTAGACGTTACGATGTGAGCGTACTCCAGCGGGTTGTTCAGCAAACCGGCGGCGATCAGGCCTGCCGGGTGAGCCATATCGATCATCAATAAGGCGCCTACCTTGTCGGCTATCTCACGCATACGTTTGTAATCCCAGTCACGGGAATAAGCGGAACCACCGCCAACGATCAATTTCGGTTTCTCACGAAGGGCTACTTCCTCCATCTGGTCGTAGTCCACCCGTCCGGTATCTTCCTTTACATTATATTCGGTAGCGTGATAGAGAACGCCGGAGCTATTTACTGGTGAACCGTGGGACAGGTGTCCGCCATGCGACAGGTTCAACCCGAGGAACGTGTCGCCCGGATTCAATACGGCGAAGAATACGGCTGCGTTGGCCTGCGCCCCGGAGTGAGGCTGCACGTTGGCCCATTCGGCGTTGAATAGCTTTTTCAACCGTTCGATAGCGATCGTCTCACTTTGGTCTACTACCTCGCAACCCCCATAATAACGCTTGCCGGGATATCCCTCGGCGTATTTGTTGGTCAGACAGCTTCCCATGGCCTGCATGACCTGGTCGCTGACAAAGTTCTCGGAAGCGATCAACTCAATGCCTTTCAATTGGCGTTGGTGCTCCTTCTCGATAATGTCAAAAATGATGTTGTCTCTTTTCATTACCTCTTAAATTGGTTATTGCAATGATATGTTCCTCATTGAAAAGGAATCCTCGCGAATGTACTATATTATTTTAATACTATTTAAAAGATTCCGTTTAATTATTACAGATGCGCCGGAAACGGCTCCGCTTACCACTTGGTGAGGGTTACGTTTCTGAACTCAACCTCCTTACCCTCGCTCTGTAGCCCGATATGGCCTTCCTTCACCTTGTTGGTTCCGGTGTTCTGGTATACGCCGTTGATGTAAACGGTGATGACGCCGTCTTTCACGAAGATGTTCGCCTCGTTCCACTCTCCGGCGGGCTTCTCGCTGGACGGGTTCACGTTCTTTACGACAGGGAAGAAGGGACGTTCCTCTCCCGGGCGTTGCTGGTACTCGACAAGGTCGGAGCCTCCCAGCAGTACGAACAATCCGGCCCTCCCGGCTTGCAGATTACACTCGATGCCGTTCGGGAAGGGGTTCTTTAGGTCTGCGATATGCAGGAAGATGCCGCTGTTCGCGTTGGAATCCCCATTCGGCCAACGCCATTCCACGTGCAATTTATAGTCGCTGTATTTCTCCTTGGTGTACATATAGCCGAAAGGCTGGCCGGTGATGAAGATCTTACCGTCGCGTACGGAATAGACCTGATCGGCGGGGACGGAGTTTTTGTCGACTACGAAATTCCAGTTAGACAGGTCTTTCCCGTTGAACAGTTTCTCGGTCTTCTGTGCGTTCGCCCCATTGGAGAAACAGAAGAGGGAAGCGGCTAATACAGCCAAAGATAGCATTCTTTTTTTCATGGCATTAAACTCTATTTATAGTATGATTAATCAACGATTAGTTTGCGATAGCGTACCCGTTTCGGCTCGGCGTCGCCCAAGGTCTTACGTTTGTATTCCTCGTACTCGGAATAGGTCCCTTCGTAGAAGACCACGTTGGAATCGCCCTCGAACGACAGGGTATGGGTACAGATACGGTCCAAGAACCAACGGTCGTGAGAGACGACGACGGCGCAACCGGCGAAGTTCTCCAGCCCCTCCTCCAAGGCACGTAGCGTGTTCACGTCGATATCGTTGGTCGGCTCGTCGAGCAGCAATACGTTCGCATCCGCTTTCAGCGTCAGCGCCAGATGCAGGCGGTTACGCTCTCCTCCGGAGAGTACGCCGCATAGCTTCTCTTGATCCGCTCCCGCGAAATTGAATTTAGACAGGTAAGCGCGTGCGTTCACCTCCTTGCCGCCCATACGGATGAATTCTTGTCCGCCGGATACGACTTGGTAAACGGTCTTTTTCGGGTCTATATCCTTATGGGTCTGGTCGGCGTAACCTACTTGTACGGTCTCGCCCACCTCGAAGGTCCCCTTGTCGATGCTTTCCATGCCCATGATCATCTTAAATAAGGTAGTCTTACCGGCACCGTTTGGCCCGATGACTCCCACGATACCGTTCGGGGGAAGCATGAAGTTCAAATCATCGAACAGCAGCTTATCGCCGAACGCCTTCGCCACATGCTGTGCCTCGATCACCTTATTGCCCAAGCGAGGGCCGTTCGGGATGAAGATCTCCAGCTTAGCCTCACGCTCCTTCTGGTCCTCGTTCAAGAGGGCCTCGTACGAGTTCAGACGTGCCTTACCCTTGGCGTGACGGGCCTTCGGCGCCATATTGATCCATTCCAGCTCACGCTCCAAGGTCTTACGGCGCTTGCTGACTTGCTTCTCTTCTTGAGCCATACGCTTCGTCTTCTGGTCTAGCCAAGAGGAGTAATTACCCTTCCAAGGGATACCCTCGCCACGATCCAGCTCAAGGATCCATCCGGCCACGTGGTCTAGGAAGTAACGGTCGTGCGTGATGCAGATAACGGTACCGGCATATTGTTGCAGATGTTGCTCCAACCAGTCGATCGACTCGGCGTCCAAGTGGTTGGTCGGCTCATCCAACAGCAATACGTCCGGCTGCTGGAGCAGCAATCGGCAAAGGGCCACCCGACGACGCTCGCCTCCGGACAACGTATCCACCACCTGATCCTCCGGCGGACAACGCAAAGCGTCCATGGCACGTTCCAGACGGCTGTCGAGGTTCCATGCGTCCGTAGCGTCGATCTTGTCCTGCAACTCCGCCTGACGGTTGATCAAGGCATCCATCTTATCCGGATCTTCCAGCACCTCCGGATCGCCGAATCGCTCGTTCACCTCCTCATATTCCTTCAAGGTGTCCACGATCTCCTGCACGCCTTCCTGCACAATCTCCTTCACGGTCTTGCCCGGCTCCAACTTAGGGTCCTGCTCCAGATACCCTACGGAATACCCGGGGGAGAAGACCACCTCTCCCTGATAATCCTTATCGATACCGGCGATAATCTTCAGCAACGTAGATTTACCGGAACCATTCAATCCGATGATTCCGATCTTCGCCCCATAGAAAAAGGACAGATATATATTCTTTAAAACCTGTTTTTGAGGCGGAAAGATCTTGTTCACGCCTACCATCGAGAAAATAATCTTCTTATCGTCTGCCATATAATTTTTTGTGTGTTAATTGGTTCCTTAACTTAAAATAATGGTGTACAAATCTACGTAAATATCTTTTATTTTACAAATGAACAAAGATCATAGGTATCAGATATCTACCGATTGCCAAGTTTGGCGTGTGGAGATTACTCGGTTCAATTCTCTTGTGCAAGAAGCCGGTAGATATGCTATTCCTCGGAAGTTGAGCTTTAGCGTTATCATAAATGAGGGTAGGAGAGGTTGTGCGGCGTTGTGGTTAGGACTGTGCGATCATGTGGCTTTAGGTTGTGTGATCCTAACGATTTAGGATTGTGGTTCGTCTTCGTCTCGTGAAGATATGTAACCGGTTTATGCATGATTGTAATACGTGATGTAAAGTGCTTATATCTTGTTTCTTGCATTTGCTCCCCATGAAAAAACTAAAATTTACCCCTCTTGAAATTTGTA
>OJRL01001360.1_pt1 | contig 9643 bp, 7 predicted proteins | sample 1599191 | NCBI WGS metagenome assembly OJRL01 (sample SAMN03922537, study PRJEB24848) | human gut metagenome | isolation source: stool sample | host: Homo sapiens | place: Germany | collected 2010-05
GTATATAACTTCCCACAAAAGTTCGAGGTCATAGACTTACAAGGCAATTCCATTTATACGTTAGCGGATAATCCAACCGTCAATATTCCGATGGGATATGACACGACCTCGCCTTATCCCCGTCAATTCGGATGGAGATCGGATCAACCGGCTACCGTTTACTGGGCGGAAGCGCAAGATAAAGGAGATCCTAAGCAAAACAAGACTGATTTCATGGATATTATCTACCAAATAAGCTATCCGTTCAACAGCGAGAAACAGGAAGTCGCAAAGACAGAGAAACGTTTCCGCAACATCCTGTGGAATGACGATGCTTTCGCTTTATTGATCGAGACTTCCCGGGAGACTCGCAAAAACAGGACATTTACTTTTAAGCCTTGCTCTTCTGAGTCTCCGGTTCTATTATTCGATGTATCCACCGACGATAATTACAACAATCCGGGAAATCCACTTACGATTAAAAATGCGTATGGTAAATATATCGTTTATACCAATAAAGCCCACAATGAGTTATTGATGCTTGCCCAAGGAGCCTCATCTAAAGGGGATATGCCTTACCTTAGCCGTTACAATTTGAAAACAAAAAAGAACACGGAACTTTGGCGCTGCGAGGACGGATATTATGAGACCATCCTAAAGGTAGCGAATCCGGAAAAGCTTCAATTGATCACTTCACGTCAATCCATTACAGAACCAGCGAATCTCTTCTCTCGTGACTTGAAAAAGAAAAAATTCGCTCAATTGACTCATTTCGCCAATCCATATCCGGCCATGGCAAACGTTAGCAAACAAAAGATCAAGTATAAACGTGCGGATGGTTTGGATCTAACAGCGACCGTATACCTCCCTGCCGGATATGATAAAGCGAAGGACGGTCCATTACCTGTCTTAATGTGGGCCTATCCGAGAGAATATAAAAGCAAGGCCGAGGCTTCTCAGGTACGAGGTTCTCAATACATGTTTACGAATATCAACTATGGTTCTCCCGTCTATTGGGTTTTACGTGGATTCTGTATAATGGAAAATGTCGAGATGCCGATCGTTAGTACCAGTGAGGGAGCGGAGCCGAACGATGATTTCATTGAGCAATTGACAATGAACGCCGAGGCGGCCGTAAAAGTTATTTCCGAGATGGGTGTAGGTGATCCGAATCGTGTAGCCGTAGGAGGACATTCCTATGGAGCTTTCATGACAGCGAATCTATTAACACATACCAAACTGTTCAAAGCCGGCATCGCACGTAGCGGGGCTTACAACCGTACGCTTACCCCGTTCGGCTTCCAAACAGAGACCCGTACTTATTGGGAAGTACCGGAAATATATAATGCCATGTCGCCATTCATGTCTGCCGATAAACTACATGGAGCTTTATTAATCATACATGGTGAGATGGATAACAACTCCGGAACCTTTCCGATCCAATCCGAGCGCCTGTTCAGTGCCCTAAAAGGCCACGGGGCGATCGCACGTTATGTCGTATTGCCCTATGAGAGTCATGGCTACGCCGCCAAAGAGAACATATTACATCTATTGTATGAATGTGACCTATGGCTGGATCGTTACGTCAAGAACGCAAAAAAGTAAGTAGTACTGACTTTGCCAATGAAGTATATATCCTCTGGCATGAGAAGTATATCTCCTCTAACCAATGAAGTATATCTTCTATGAGGAAGCCAGCCGGCAGCCACCAATTGCCCTAAAACAACGATGCCCATCGTAAGGTTATAAGAATGCCCATCGTAAACTCCTTACAATGGGCATTCTTAACTCCTTATGATGGGCATTCAAAGAAAGCCCTATCTGAGATTCGTTTATTTTAGCAATGAACAAGGACAAAGATGATCCTTCTCGATATCCTTGAAATAGTTATAAGTACCTACCTTAAGATCCGCGCAAGCCGCCTCATCGCAAACAATGATTCCCTTCGGATGCAACTGCAAGGCGGTAATTGTCCACATTTGGTTCACGGCACCCTCAACGGCTTGTTGCAACGCACGAGCCTTGTTATGACCATTTACCATGATCAATACCTCCTTAGCGTCAAGAACCGTACCTACACCAACCGTTACAGAAGTCTTCGGAACTTTATTCACGTCATTATCAAAGAAACGGGAGTTAGCGATAATCGTATCTGTAGTTAACGTCTTGATACGAGTACGAGAACTCAAAGATGAACCCGGCTCATTGAACGCGATATGGCCATCAGGACCGATACCACCCAAGAACAGGTCTACGCCACCGACCGCTTTCATGCGAGCCTCATAAGACGCACACTCAGCCTCCAAATCCTCGGCGTTACCATTCAAGATATTTACGTTCTCCGGTTTGATATCGATATGACTGAAGAAATTATTCCACATGAAAGAATGATAGCTTTCCGGATGATCTTTCGGAAGGCCGACATACTCATCCATATTGAAAGTGATCACGTTCTGGAACGATACGACACCCTGCTTGTTCAATTCAATCAGGTTCTTGTACATACCCAGCGGAGAAGATCCGGTAGGCAAGCCCAGTACGAATGGTTTTTCAGCGGTTGGATTCGCGGCTTTGATCTTCGCTGCTACATAATTGGCAGCCCATTTTGAGAGTTGCTCGTAATTAGGTTCGATAATTAATCTCATAACGTTACGCTTTTTTTAATTGAAAATTGAAAATTGGAAATTGAAAATTAAAGGATTCCCAATCTACGCATCTCGCCTTTCTTTTGTTTATAAATTAGATCTATTGTTAATAGCTTTCGTTTTATCTGTTGTCGGAGCCTTTAGACTTTTCAATTCTCAATTCTCCATTTTCAATTTCCCAGCCATTTCCTTGCCCAAGGCTAAACACTCCTCGTATTTAGTAGCACTTAAACCTTGCTTCTGCTCAACCGGCGTACCGACAGTCTCCCACTTCATCTTCTCGCCAAAAGCCGCCAAACGTTTCACGGCGGCTCCAGCCCATGTGAAAGACCCGAAATAACCGAAAATACGATTTTTCACCTCACGCAACTCGATCTTACTCAACACAGCTTCCACCTCTGGGAACAATTGATTGCTATAAGTCGGGCTACCTACGATAACTCCCTTATATTTGAACACATCTTTCAAGATATAAGAAGAAGGGCTTTTGCTAACATTATGCATCACAATATTCTTGATGCCATTATCAGCCAAAGAAGCGGCGATCGCCTCAGCCATCTGCTCCGTGTTACCATACATGCTGCCATAAATAATAACCACGCCTTCCTCACCTTCGTAGCGGCTCATACGGTCATAGATATCGATCGCTTTCGACGCATATTCACGCCAAACAGGTCCATGGGTAGAGCAAATCGTCTGGATATCCAAGCCCGAAAGCTTCTGTAATGCCCTTTGTACTGGACTTCCATATTTTCCGACAATGTTGGAATAATAGCGAATCATCTCTTCCCAATAATGCTCCACGTTCATCTCCGTATCGATCACACCACCATCCAATGTGCCATACGTACCGAACGCATCCGCGGAGAATACGATTTTATCCGTAACATCATAAGTAACCATCACTTCCGGCCAATGAACCATCGGAGCCATATAAAATACAAGCTCATGACGACCCGTATTCAAGGTATCACCCTCTTTCACCTCAAACAAGCCTTCCTTGATGCCATGATATCCTTCCAGCATTCCGAAAGTCTTATTGTTTCCGACAATCTGTACGTCCGGATATTGCTGACGCAACAAACGGATACTTCCCGCATGATCCGGCTCCATATGATTTACCACGAGATAATCCAAAGAACGTCCGTCCAAGGCATCCGCTACTTTTTTCAAGAAAATATCAGAGTAACAAACATCGACCGTATCGATCAATACGGTTTTCTCGTCTACGATCAAGTACGAGTTATAGGAAACGCCGTATGGCAACGGCCACATATTCTCGAAGAGGGCCTTTTGACGGTCATTAACTCCTACATAATAAACTTTATCCGCAATTTCTTTTAACTTGTACATCTTTTTTAATTGATAATTGATAATTAAAAATTGAAAATAACAAAGCGTGTGCTCTCTAATTTTCAATTCTCAATTTTTAATTTTCCATTTCTTAGCGCTCTCCAGACAAACCAGCACCCTGCCAAAACAAACGGGATACTTAGCCATTGCCCCATATTCAACATCATTCCAGCCTCGAAAGGCTCTTGGTCATTTTTCACGAATTCGATGAAGAAACGAGACCCGAATACGCATATCATAAATACGCCGAAGATAAGTCCTTGCTTTTTCCAAGCCTCCTTCTTAAAATATAGCCACATACAGATAGCGAACGTCACCAGATAGCAAGCGGCCTCATACAATTGCGTCGGATGGCTCGGAGCGGTAAAAATAGGCTCCGCCCCCATTCTCCATGCGTGTAAATTATCGATAAAACGAAATCCCCATGGCAAATCAGTGGAATGACCGTAAATCTCATGATTCATCAGGTTTCCCAGACGAATCATAGCAGCAACCAATCCTGTCGGAACCACCAACTTATCGAAAGCCCATAACATACTTTTATGGCTTACTCGCTTCGAGTAGAAATAAATGGCGATAATTATACCTAACGTACCACCATGGCTAGCCAAACCTCCCTCCCAAATCTTGAAAATCTCAATCGGGTTGGCTAAATAATATTCCGGCGCATAAAACAAACAATGCCCCAAACGGGCACCAATCACCGTACCGAGCATCGTATAAATCAAAAGGGAATCGATCCATGCGGGCGGCAGTCCCTCTTTTTTCCACATCCGCTCTACAATCATATAGCCAATAGCGAAACCGATCGCAAAAGCCAATCCATACCAACGAATCTCCCGGGAACCGATGGTAAAGATAGCGGGATCGGCAGTCCATGTAATAAAATCAAGCATAATTATTTCAGTTGGCAATTGACAATTGACAGTCGACAATCGCAAGTCAGGATTTCCCGAACTGTCAATTGCCAGCTGTCAACCATCAACTTATATTAAACGAGTCTTCTAATTAAGTTCTCTCTCTCGCCGTACAGCATATCGATTATCGGCAATTCGATCATCGTATACGCACCCGGTTGTTGCTTCAAGCTCGCACGGGCGACAGAAACTAAGATCTGAGCAGTCAAGGCCGGGTTATTGATCTTCATATCGAATTCGATCAACTGGTTCTGAGTCTTACCCGATACACCTTTACGAACCAAGTTCACGCCATGTCCCATATCCAACAGGTTATCAACACATTCAACCTGCATTACATGAGTCTCATCATGAGCGAAATAATCATCCGCCTTGATAGCGGCAGACACTTGCTTGAAATCGTATCCGTCTTCCACCTCGATATAAACCATACGACGGTGCACGCCCGTTCCCAAAGGAATCGTCATACTTAAAGCCGCTTTCACGCCTTCGATAGCCTTCACGGCAACCGTATGCCCCATACTCATACCCGGACCGAAGTTCGTATAAGTAATACCTTTCGGCACCATCGCTTCTAACAAAGCACGTACCACAGAGTCGCTTCCCGGATCCCAACCGGCAGAAATTACAGCTACCGTATTATGAGCCTTCGCTACAGCGTCCAAAGAACGACGTAAATCCACGATACCTCCGTGGATATCGAAACTATCGACCGTATTGATGCCTAAAGCCAGAATCTCTTTCGCATGCTCTTCCACGCTGCGTGTAGGAGTAGCCAAAACCGCTACGTCAACCTTATCTAACTTGGTGATGCTATCAGTAACCGTGTATGCCTTCAACTCGTCCGGAATATCATTCGGATTACGACGAATAATACCTGCTACCTCAAAATCCGGGGCAGCTTCAAGGGCCTCTAACACATATTTCCCGATGTTGCCATAACCTACGATGGCGGCTCTAATTTTCTTCATACTTTAGTTTTTACTTTTCAACCAACCGCAAAGTTAGATATAATTTAGAGCTTTAACAATAAGGAATACAGTTTTTATATCATTTTCAGAATGATATAGATCCTCACTCTTTCACGAATGAATCCGGATAGGTAGTAAGCTGCTCTACACCGGCTTTCGTACGAATCCAAGTCTTGAAGGTACGAACTCTCTCATTCAACTCGATCACACGTGCTCCATTTGGTATATGGATGTATTCCGTCGGGCCTCCGGTAAAACGGCCGTAAGCCAATAGGACATCATGCCAGCAAACCGCATAATCGTCATCATGATCATGGCCGACAAATATACCCATCACGTCCCCGTTCTCCTTAATCGCCGTAAATAAGCCGGAATTCAACGCCGGAGCGCATGCCTTTTCTCTACGTATGCCATATAGTTGGGCATTCTCATCGGAAGCCGCTTGATTAAACTCCGGCAACGCGATATGGAAGAAAGCCAAAGAAGGAACCGGCTCTCCCCCGTTATTCCGGGTAAACTCCGCGCTTTTCTTACAATACCAATCGATCTGGTCACGCTTAATATAATCGTATCCTTTTACCCCCTTGATAGTTGAATAGGTATTCGAATCGATGCAATACAAGACGAAAGCATCCTTCTTCCCATCGGAGGAACGTACGGTCAAGGCGTAATTACCCACGCCTGAGATTTCGGGAACCTCATCCGCCGTTAAACTATACGGTAGGCTTTCGGCTACTTTCAGCAACTCCTCTTTTGTCGCCCCCTGCTCATTATCATGATTTCCGAAAACAATGGAGAATGGTATTTTACGGTCGGAGACTGTCTTCAATACATTCCGCATATTTTCCAACGCAGGCTTGCTATAGATAATATCTCCCGTAAAAATCACCAAGTCCGGTTTCTCGTCATCCAACACTTGGTTCATACGCTCAAAAGCGATGTCCGAACGAGGGTCTTGCCATTTCACATGCAAGTCCGTAAACTGTACAATCTTAAACTTCTTATCCGGATTAAACTTCAACCCCGGTTTTTGGGCAAATCCCAAAGAACTCAAGCCGGCGGCCAATAACAAGGCCCCGGCAAACATCCACTTTCTCACACTCATCAAATCTCGTGTTTTTTGTAATTAATAATTATTTATTCCTTTCCGAAACAAGCGTCGAACGCATGTGCGGAAGGTTGGAAATCCACTCTCTTCACCAATTCGCAAGATTCCCGTGCCCCATGTTCCCGATCCATAGCGCTATCTTCCCATTCCACGGAAAGCGGACCTTGATAGCCAATTGAATTCAACGCACGGATAATCTCCTCGAAATTAATCTTCCCTCGTCCCAAGCTACGGAAATTCCAATATCGACGGGGATCGCCGAAAGTAACATGACCGCCGAATATACCCACCTGCTTAGGGGTATCACTCCAATATACGTCCTTCATATGCACATGGAAGATACGCTCCGGAAACTGATAGATGAAATCCACATAGTCCACCCCTTGATATCCTAGATGGCTCGGATCATAGTTAAAACCGAAAGCAGGATGGTTATTTACCGCCTCCAATGCCCTGCGTGCGGAAAAAGTATCGAACGCGATCTCTGTAGGATGTACCTCCAACGCAAAACGTACACCCAGTTTCTGAAACTCATCCAAGATGGGCGTAAAGCGACGGGCGAAATCATCATACCCCTTTTGTATCATAGCGTCCGTTACCGGAGGGAAAGAATACAAATAATGCCAAATAGAACTACCCGTAAAACCTACAACCGTATCGACTCCCAACATCTTTGCCGCATGGGCGGTCCGGATCATCTCCTCGGTAGCCCGTTGGTGAACCCCTTCCGGATCGCCATCTCCCCAAATGTAATCCGGTAAGATTGCCTTATGACGCTCATCGATATTATCGCAAACAGCTTGTCCAACCAGATGGGTAGAGATCGCATAAAGCCGTAAGTCATATTTCTTTAACAGATCCTTGATTCCTTGATAATAAGCCGTATCCGTACGTCGGACATCCACATGATCGGGAAGTCCCAATTCCACACCGTCGTATCCGAATTCTTTCGCTTTTTGACAAACTGTTTCTAGTGATAAATCTCCCCACTGGAGGGTATATAATGTTACAGGACGTGCCATATATAGTATTATTTTTAGTCGATTATTTTTATCCATTTATTCTCTGTCGATCCGGTAGCTACAATCGTCTCGATAAACCGCATGCCACGGACACCGTCTTCGGCGGAAGGGAAATCCAAGGTCTCAGGAGCCGGTTCCTCTCCCGCCAGAATCGATTGCAAAGCCAAGGCGAAATTCCGATACAAATTAGCGAACGCCTCTATATAACCTTCCGGATGCCCACCCGGCGTACGGGAATTATGAGCGGCGATACCCGACATATATCCATTGGAAGTACGGACGATCTCCGCCGGACGATCCGGCCAACGCATAACCATCGTATTCGGTTCTTCTTGACGCCATTCCAACCCACCTTTCTCTCCATACACACGAATATTCAAGCCATTCTCTACACCTACGGCGATCTGGCTAGCGGTCAGCACCCCTTTCACGCCTCCCTCATAACGGATCAATGCCGCCCCATCATCATCTAAAAGACGATCCGGCACGAAGGTATTCAATTCACCGCATAATTCCACGGCCTTCAGCCCTGTTATATATTCCGCCAGATTAAACGCATGAGTCCCGATATCCCCCATGCAACCAGCCTTGCCCGACCGACCGGGATCCACCCGCCAAGCCGCCTGCTTATTAACATCAGCGCAATCATTATATAGCCAGCCTTGAGGATATTCCACATAAATACGGCGTATCTTACCTAAATCCCCCCTGCGTATCCTTTCCCGAGCCTCCTTCACCATCGGGTAAGCGGTATAGGTATGAGTCAGCATAAACAATTTTCCGGTTTCCTTCACTTTGTCTCGTAATTGCTTCGCCTCATCCAAGGTATATGTCATCGGTTTATCCAGTACGACATGGAAACCATGTTCCAACGCCATCATGGCCGGACCGAAATGCACATGATTCGGGGTAACAATAGACACAAAATCCATCCGTTCGCCTTCAGGCAGGGCGGCCTCTTTCTCTATCATTTCCTGATAAGATGCGTAAATACGATTATCCGGTAAAAATAAAGATTGTCCGGTAGCCAATGAATTCTCCGGGCGAGAACTGAAGCATCCACAGACCAACTCGATCTGTCCGTCTAAATTAGCGGCGATACGATGAACGGCCCCGATAAACGAGCCTTGTCCTCCACCGACCATTCCCATTCTGATTTTTCGTTTCATGGTATTATTCCGTTTTATTAAACTAAGGTAATTACATTGTTGATTCACAAAGCTATGAAAAATAACCCTGCGTACGCCAATTTAACAGCTTAATATTTTTTAATTCACAAAATATATCGTTCCTTTGCGTCAAACATTTACCAAAAATATCAACTATGAAGAAAAATGAATTAGTGGCTATCGCCTGTCTGCTTTGTTTTTGTTGTTGTAATGGAACGGAAAAGGAAGTACCTAACCCCGACCTACAAGAGGAATTATCCCCCATACAGTTTACGATCGATTTACAAAAGGAAGTATTACCCTTCCCCGTAACCAAGAGTATTCCCGAGCTGAATATCCCTGAGCCTATTCCCCAAAATCCCGATGCCGAGGAAGATCCTTCTACACCGGATATCGATCCGGATAATTTATACAACCGGATCGATTATATCGTATACCAAAGCGGAAAACCGGACATTCTGGTAAAACATAAGCAATTC
>OJRL01001378.1_pt1 | contig 9523 bp, 7 predicted proteins | sample 1599191 | NCBI WGS metagenome assembly OJRL01 (sample SAMN03922537, study PRJEB24848) | human gut metagenome | isolation source: stool sample | host: Homo sapiens | place: Germany | collected 2010-05
ACCGGCTGGCCTTTGCGGAGACGCTGGCCCGGCGCCTGTCGCCCCGCCCCGTTTATGTGCCGGAGTCCTACGCCGCGGCGTCAGGCGCCATTCCCCTGATCTGCACCGCCATCTCCGGCGGGAACTTTGTCCAGCGCCTGCAGGAGGCCGCTGCCGGACGGGACAGGGCAGGCGGTCTGGCCCTGGATGTCCAGCGGCTGCGGATGGACTTCACCCTCCCGGCTCAAAGCGGCGAAGGCCGCCCTCTCAGCGGCCGGGAACTCCAGGACCTGCTGGACCGGGAGTCCCCCTCCGTTTTCTTCTCCCAGGACCTGTGCGCCCGGTATTTCACCTATGCCCGGGACGGCGAGACGCATTTCGTCCTCTTCGACGACGCGGACACCCTTTCCCAGAAGCTGCGGACCGGCGGGAACATGGGCTTCGCCGCCGCCTTCCTGATGTATCCGGAGGTGCAGGATCTGCTGCCCAAGCTGTTTCCCGGGCGGAGGACATAAAAAGTGCTGTACCTTTCGGCACAGCACTTTTCCTTGACAGATCAATAATAGCGCTTCTTGTTCTTGCGAGCGGCCTCAGACTTCTTGCGGCGCTTGACGCTGGGGCTCTCGTAGTGCTCTCTTCTCCGCACTTCCGCCAGGACGCCAGACTTGGCGCAGCTGCGCTTGAACCGCTTCAGCGCGCTGTCGATGGACTCGCCGTCCTTCACATGGATCTCAGACATCTATATTTCCCTCCCTCCGAGGTATCCGGCTTAATCCAGGATACTTTAAGGGCCATAATCTATGGCTTTAACATAAGTATTATACAAACCTTCCGGGCCGTTGTCAAGAGATTTTCCGGAAAATCAGCATTTCTCCCGGGAGATCAGTCCGCCGCTCTCCGGTACACGATGGGCACATCGTACCCGAACGTCCGCTTTCCGTTCACCTCCATGGTCTCCGCCACCTCCAGGGACTCCTGAGAGAATCGCTCATACAGGGTGAACTTCAGCACCGGGGAGAACATGCTGACGCTGCCCCCCTCCCACACGCCGTCGTGCAGCGTATAGAGGGCAGGCGTGAATTTCTCGGAGATCTCCAGATCCTCCCATTTCAGGGGCGGCAGCGTCTCATAGGTGGCCGCGCCGCCGTCCGCCGCCTTGGGCAGCTGATAGGATGTCAGCTTCACCGCCTCCCCCTCCTCCGTAAAGAGGAACAGATGGGGTGAGGCGTGGGTCTTTCCCTCCGTGGTGTAGTAGCTCTCCTCCAGCACAAATGCTCCCGCAAAATCCGCGGGGAGGCCGTCAATCTTGTCGTTGCACACGGTGTTGACATGCTCTGCCAGCGGCAGGGCGGGGCTGCCGCTCCGCCGCAGCTCCTCCAGCTGCCGGGTATTGTCAAACCTGCCGCACAGCAGGCGCAGGAATTCATCCAGACGGCTCATAGGTTCTCCTTTCTCAGGCAGGGCCTGAAGCGCAGGCCGGACGGGATTTCCCGTCCGGCCTTTTGGTGTGATTGGGATGAACTGGGATGCTCCCACCAGATGCATCGGCCGGTTCCCGGTCCAGCGGGGCTCCCGCATCGGAATGCAGCCGGACAGGCACAGGCCGTCCGCCCCAAGGTTGTTGCCTCCGGCAAAAACGCTTGTACGCACCGCTGGGCGCAGTCTTATTTCGCGGGCTTGACGATCAGGTTCACCAGCCGGTTCTTCACCAGGATGGTCTTGATGATCTGCATCCCTTCGGTGGCCTTCCGGACCTTCTCCACCGCCAGGGCGGCATCCACCACGGCCTTCTCCTCACTGTCGGTTGGCATGGAGATGGTGCCCTTCAGCTTGCCGTTTACCTGGACGGCCAGCTCCACTGTGGAGGCCACGGTCTTGCTCTCATCCGCCACGGGCCACTCCGCCTGGCAGCACATCTTGCCCGTCTGGGCGGCGAAGCCCAGGTTCTCCCACAGCTCCTCGGTGATGTGGGGGGCGAAGGGGTTCAGCAGCAGGAGCAGATACTTCAGGTCGCCCCGGGTGCAGCCGTTGGCGTTCAGCTCGTTCACCATGGTCATCATGGCGGCGATGGCGGTGTTCATCTTCAGACTGTCCACATCCTCTGTGACCTTCTTGATGGTCTTGTGGATGACGGCCTCGTTGGCGGGGGTCACATCATAGCTGTCGGAGGCGCTCTCCGCCAGATTCCACACCCGGTCCAGGAACCGCTTGGAGCCCTTCACCGCGTCGTTGGACCAGGTTGCGGCCTTCTCAAAGTCGCCGATGAACATGATATAGAGGCGCATGGTGTCGGCGCCGTACTGGTCCACGATGTCGTTGGGGTTCACCACGTTGCCCCGGGACTTGGACATCTTCTCGCCGCCCTCGCCCAGGATCATGCCGTGGCTGGTGCGCTTGGCATAGGGCTCCTTGGTGGGCACGGCGCCGATGTCATACAGGAACTTGTGCCAGAACCGGGAGTACAGCAGATGCAGGGTGGTGTGCTCCATGCCGCCGTTGTACCAGTCCACGGGAGACCAGTAGTCCAAGGCCTCCTTGGAGGCGAATGCCTTGTCGTTGTGGGGATCCATATACCGCAGGAAGTACCAGCTGGAGCCAGCCCACTGGGGCATGGTGTCGGTCTCCCGCTGGGCGGGGCCGCCGCACTTGGGGCAGGTGGTGTTCACCCAGTCAGTCATCTTGCTGAGGGGGCTCTCGCCGGTGTCGGTGACCTCATAGGAGTCCACCTCCGGCAGCAGCAGGGGCAGCTGCTCCTCCGGCAGGGGGACCCAGCCGCACTTGGGGCAGTTCACCAGGGGGATGGGCTCGCCCCAATAACGCTGGCGGCTGAACACCCAGTCCCGGAGCTTGAAGTTGGTCTTGGGACGGCCGATGCCCTGCTCCGTCACCCACTTCTTCATGGTGGGAATTGCCTCTTTCACGGTGAGGCCGTCCAGGAAGCCGGAGTTCACCATGATGCCGGTGTCGTCCTTCAGGGTGAAGGCCTCCTTGGTGATGTCTCCGCCCTGGACCACCTCCACGATGGGCAGGCCGAACTTGGTGGCGAACTCCCAGTCACGCTGGTCGTGGCCCGGCACGCCCATGACGATGCCGGTGCCGTAGCCCATCAGCACGTAGTCGGAGACGAACAGGGGCACGTGCTTGCCGCTGGCGGGGTTGACGGCCTCGATGCCCTCCAGCCGGACGCCGGTCTTCTCCTTGTTCAGCTCGCCCCGCTCAAAGTCGGACTTGCGGGCGGCCTCCTCGATATAGGCGGCCACAGCATCCCAGTTCTGGATCTGGTCCTTCCACTGCTGGAGATAGGGATGCTCCGGGGAGATGACCATATAGGTCACGCCGAACAGCGTGTCGCACCGGGTAGTGTAGACCGTCAGCTTGTCGCCGTTGGTGGCGGTGAAGTCCACCTCCGTGCCCTCGGACCGGCCGATCCAATTCTTCTGCTGGATCTTCACCCGCTCGATGAAGTCCAGGTCGTCCAGGTCGTCGATGAGCCGGTCGGCGTACTTGGTGATGGCCAGCATCCACTGGCTCTTCTCCTTGCGGATGACCTGGCCGCCGCAGCGTTCGCACACACCGTCCACGACCTCCTCATTGGCCAGGACGATCTTGCAGCTGGTGCACCAGTTGACGGGCATGGAGGCCTTGTAGGCCAGCCCCTTCTTGAACATCTGCAGGAAGATCCACTGGGTCCACTTGTAGTAGCTGGGGTCGGTGGTGTTCACCTCCCGGTCCCAGTCGAAGGAGTAGCCCAGCATGTGGAGCTGCTTGCGGAAGTTCTCGATGTTGTCGTGGGTCACCTTGGCGGGGTGGATGTGGTGCTGAACGGCGTAGTTCTCTGTGGGCAGGCCGAAGGCGTCATAGCCGATGGGGAACAGGACGTTGTAGCCCTGCATCCGCTTCTTCCGGCAGATGATGTCCATGGCGGTGAAGGGCCGTGCGTGGCCCACGTGGAGCCCCTGGCCGGAGGGATAGGGGAACTCGATCAGGCCGAAGAACTTCTCCCGAGTCTTGTCCCCCGTGACGGCGGTGAAGGGCTTCTCCTCCAGCCACTTCTGCTGCCACTTTTTCTCAATGCTGGCAAAATCGTATTTCATATCCTTCTCCTCATTCCTGTGAATGGATTTCTCTGTTCGATTTATTTTTGCCGCGGCGCGCCCCCGGGCGGCCTCTCTTGCTTCTACGGGGCAATTCACCTTCTGTACGTGGCAAAAATACTTTGACCCAACCGCCTTGGGTTGTGTCGCCAGTGACTGATGCCGCTGGTGAAGGCACTCTGCTGCGCAGCCGTTGGCGGCTCTGCCGCCTGACGGATGCGGTGTGCCCCCTGCGGGCAAGGAGATGTCAATCCCCTCTTTAAGCTGTAAAAGCGCCCCCGACCTTACGGTCAGGGGCGTAAAAGCTACGCGGTACCACCCTGGTTTCGCCAGCCGTTGCCGGATGGCGCTCAACGGCCCGGAGGGCCTCGGCCAGTAACGGGGCCTGCCGTCCCACCCTACTATGTCCGTTCAGGCGGGAGACTCCGGGAACAGTCATCCGCGAAGGTCCCCCACCGGCTCGCAGCAACCGCCGGCTCTCTGAAGGCGGGACATTTCGCCTTTCTTCCCATCAATGTCGTTAACGGGTCTATTTTATGTGGCTTTGCGCGTTTTGTCAAGAGGTAAGCGGGAAAAGCGCTTTACAATCCAGTCGACATCTTGTTTTTGCCCGTCCTGCTCTGTATAATGGGGAAAATCCAACGTATGGCAGCAGAAAAAACTCTGGCAATTTTGGGGGGAGGCGAAACCGTGAAGGGCACCCTGATAAACACGCCCACATTGGAAACCGGGCGTTTGATCTTGAGGAAATTCACAGAGCGCGATCTGGAATGGCTGTTTCTGATTCTCCATGACAAGGAAGTCAATCAATTCCTGCCCTGGTATCCGATAGACAGCATAGAAGAAGCCAAGAAATTCTATGAAGAAAGATACGCTTCAAAATATGTCCAGCCGCAGGCATACGCTTACGCGATCTGCTTGAAAACGGACGATCATCCCATCGGCTACATAAAAGTGGATATGGAGGAACATCACGATTTCGGATATGGGCTTCGCAGGGAATTCTGGCATCAGGGACTTGTCACAGAAGCGGGCAAAGCGGTGATCGCCCAAGTGAAAAAGGACGGCCTGCCTTATATCACAGCAACGCATGACCGAAACAACCCAAGAAGCGGCGGCGTTATGCGGAACGTTGGAATGAAGTACCAATATTCTTACGAAGAACAGTGGCAGCCCAAGAATTTTCTGGTTACATTTCGGATGTACCAACTGAATCTTGATGGGAATACAGATCGGGTTTACAAAAAATATTGGGACCAATCTGCTGCCCATTTTATAGAACCGAACGTGTGAACAGATGGATATTGGAGAAAAGTTGGGCGCCGAGGCAGCCGGACTTGTTAAAACCGAAGTGCTTGGTGCATGGACCTGCCTCACAGGAAGCAGGCCCATTTTCATACAGGCGCGCCCAATGCGCCCTCACACTTCGCAGGGAAGGCTTTTCGCCCCCTGACTTATATCGCTGCCCCTTGATTCCGATTGTTTCATACTCCCCCGCCGGTCGCCTGATGCAGCAGCTCCTCCGCTGGCACACCGAAGAGCTTCGCCAGGGCCAGCAGGTTGGAGGTGCTGGGGTCCGCCGTGCCGGTCTCCCATTTGCTGACCGCCTGCCGGCTGACCCCCAGGGCCTCCGCCACGAACTCCTGGGTCATCTGGCAGCGCATCCGGTGGGCCTTGAGGACCTCTCCCAAGGTGCGGCGGGTCTCCGCTTTTTCCCTGCGGGCCTCCCCGCCCCGCAGGTACTTCCGCAGGGCCCGGATCAGCAGGATCAGCAGATAAATGAGCCCTGCCCAGATGGCCAGAAACAGGAGCAGCAGCGGGAGCATGATAATGGAACTGAATGCCATTGCAGTTGCCTCCTTTTGTTTTGGTGGTCTCAGCATACCCGGGGCGGGCGGTTGCGTCCACCAGCTATCGCGCAACTCTGGGTTGATAAGCAGAAAAAAGCTCCGGCGGTCAGCGCCGTCGGAGCTGATGTTTCCCCTTTTCACCGGACACGGCGCCCCACAAAATCTTCGTTTTGCGTGGCACCACATTGGACTCAAATGGGCAGGCAGAGCCTGCCCATTTCATATTTTTGCCTGCGGCAAAACGCTTGGACACGCCACTTGGCGCGAAGGGCGATCAATTCTCCGTCAGCACACCGGAGAGATCCACCGGCTTGCCGTCGTGCCAAAGCCGCTCCAGCGAATAGAACTCCCGGGCCTCGGCGGAGAACACGTGGACCACCACACAGCCGTAGTCCAGCAGGACCCAGGTGCCGTCCCGGTAGCCCTCCCGGCGGAGAGGATCCTCCCCCGCCTGCTCCTTCATGGCCTTCTCCACTGCGCCGCACAGGGCGTTGATCTGGGTGTTGGAATTGCCGGTGGCAATGACGAAATAGTCCGCCAGGGTGGTCTGCTCCGTGATCTCGATGGCGGCGATGTCGCCGCCCTTTTTCTCGTCCAGGGCTTTGGCCGCAGTCAGGGCCATCTCTTTGGGTGTCATGGACTCATCCTTTCTGATCGTTTGAATCTGCGGCACACCTGCCGCTCAGGTTACAATAATAAACCCGTCATCCGGGGCCGCGGTTCCGCCGTCGGACGTACCGGGGTCTACAGGAGGCGCCGTCTCACCATCAGACGGCTGGGAATCCGGCGACTCCGGGGCGGTTCCGCCGCTCTCACCTGCCGCCGGGTCTCCGCTGCCGCCCGGGAGCTGGCCGATCACCTGTCCTGTACCGGGGTCCAGGATCTGCCCGGTGCCGGGATCGATGATGCCGCCGGTCTCCGGGTCGATCAGGTCTCCCGTGTCCGGATCGATGCTCCCCGTACCGGGCTCCGTGGCTCCGCCGGGATCCGTGGTCTCTCCGTCGCCGGGCGTCCCGGCCGCCCCGCCGGTCTCCGGCGCTCCGGCATCAGGGCCGGTCCCTGTGCCGGTCTCCCCCTCCGGGGGCGTCTCCTCCTCCGGCTCCTGGGGCGTCCACTGGGCCTGCCAGTAGGACCGGGGATGGGTGGCGTTGCTGTCTTCCACATGACCGGTGGAGGAGCTGACGGAGCCGTCGCTGTTCACGGTCATCATATCCAGATCGCTGCGGGTAAATACCTCGGCGTAGGGGCTCAATTTGGTGTTCACCAGCTCCAGCAGTTCATTGGGATAGGGGGTCACATAAGAGGCCTCCGAGTATTCGCCGTTCGCCTTGCTGATAGACGCGCTGTAAGCATAAGCACTGCTGTTACCCGGCATGGTGACGAATTCCACGTTCTCCGCCTTCAGGCCACCTAAAAATGCGGCCTGCGCAAACCAGAGGATGTTTTGAAACGTCAGGTTTGTCTCCACATTGTCCTGAAATACCTGAATGAACTGCCGGACTTTCGGCACATTTTCCACTTTCAGCAGTTGCTCGACCATCGCCTTCAAAAACGCCTGCTGGGTCTTGATGCGGCCCACGTCTCCCTCCGGGTATCCCAGCGTCACGCCGTTCTTGCGGTTGTCATGGCGGTAACGGAGGACTTCCATGGCGTCCTCGCCCGTGAGCAGGCGATAGCCTTTCTCCTGATGGATATGGAGGTTTTGAAGAGGATCATCATAGTTCATATTCCGGGGCACATCGAACCAGACGCCGCCCATGGCGTCCACGATTTCACCCACGGCCTCCCACTCCACAATCACCTGATAATCCGGCTCAAAGCCCACCAGCTGGGAGATCTCCTTATACAGGGCCTGGATACCCCGGTCTCCGCCGCCATAGGTATTATAGACAGAGTTGATCTTCTTGATATCCCAGGAGACATTCACCATAGTGTCCCGGGGAATGGACATCACCGTGGCCTTCTGGTTGGTCACGTCGTAGCTGGCCAGCAGCATCGTGTCCGTATTGCCGCCGCCCCCCGTGTCCCGGCCCAGGATCAGAACTGTGTAGTAGTCCTGACTCTTCCGCTCCCCGTCGCTGCGGGGGCGGGTCCCCTCGCCCCAGTCGATCTCCTCCACCGGATCGGTGGGTTCTTCCGTCTCCTGGGGCTCTGTCTTGCCGGTGTTGAGGTCCGGCCGGACGAACAGGCTCTGCCAGGCCAGAACTCCCGCCAGGGCCACAGCCAGAACTGCGGCTGCGGCAATCAGCCCCTTCTGCCCCCTGGTCAGTCCGGACCGTCTCTTTGGGGGACGTCCTTTTCCATCCATCTGGTCCGCCATGGTGCCACCCCTTTTCCGTCGTTCAGCTCACGATGATAAAGCCGTCATCCGGAGCCTCTTCTGCGGCAGCATCGCCGCCTCCATCTCCGGTGCCGGAGGTCTGGCTGTCTCCAGTGCCCGAATCGGTCGTTCCTCCGCCTGCGTCAGGCGTGCCGCCGTCCGGAGTCCCGCTTGTGCCCGTACCCGGATCGGTGGTCCCGTCGGTGCCGGTGCCGGTGGTTCCTTCTCCGGTGTCAGGTCCTGTGGTCCCGCCGCCGGTGCCGGGATCTGTCCCGCCGTCGGGCGTTGTCCCTGTTCCGGGATCCGTCGTGCCAGAGCCCGGGTCTGTGGTCCCGCCCGTCCCCGGGTCCGTGGTTCCGCCATCCGGCGTCACCGGCAGGCCGGTGTCCGGATCGATGGGATTACCGTTCTCATCCACCGTGGGCGTCTCCTCCTCCGGCTTGCTGGGCGTGGTAGGCTTCACCGGCGGCCGGGCCGCCCGGCTGTCTTCCACATGGCCGGTGGACGAGCTGATGCTGCCGTCAGAGTTGACGGACATAATGTCCAAGTCGCTGAGGGTGAATACCTCCGTATAAGGACTCAGCTTGGTGTTCACCAGCTCCAGCAGCTCATTCGCGCTGGGCACCACGTAGGATTGATAGTTGTGATAGGTGCGGCTCCAGCAGGATGCGGTCCGGTTGGGCATGGTGACAAACTCCACGTTCTCCATGCTCAGCCCACCCAGAATCGCCTGCTGGGCAAACCATAGGATATTCTGGAAGCTCAGGTCTGTCTCCACATTGTTCTGGAACACCTGGATGAACTGGTTGATCTTTGTGACGTTCTTGATCTGCAGCAGCTGGTCCACCATGGCGGTCAGAAACGCCTGCTGGGTCTTGATGCGGCCCAGATCGCCGTCCGGATAGCCGTAGCGCATGTCGTTGTCGTGGCGGTAGCGGAGCACCTGCATGGCGTCGTCCCCCGTGAGCAGGCGGTAGCCCTTCTCCTGGTGGATGTGAAGGTCCTGATAAGGATCGTCGTAGTTCATGTTCCGTGGCACGTCGAACCAGACGCCGCCCATGGCGTCCACGATCTGGCCCACGGCGTCCCACTCCACAACCACCTGATAGTCCGGCTCAAAGCCCACCAGCTGGGCGATTTCCTTGTAGAGATACTGGATCCCCCGGTCTCCGCCGCCATAGTAGTTATACACGGAGTTGATGCGCTTGATATCCCAGGAGACATTCACCATGGTATCCCGGGGAATAGACATCACCGTGGCCTTCTGGTTGGTCACGTCG
>OJRL01001393.1_pt1 | contig 9443 bp, 14 predicted proteins | sample 1599191 | NCBI WGS metagenome assembly OJRL01 (sample SAMN03922537, study PRJEB24848) | human gut metagenome | isolation source: stool sample | host: Homo sapiens | place: Germany | collected 2010-05
AGCCGATCGTGCCGATGGTGACACCAAGCTTCTCCGCAAGCTCCAGCTGCGTCAGCCCGGCGGCGTGCCGTGCCTCCCGGATGATGCGGGCAGATTCGGGGTGGCTGCGGGTGGACATAAATAAGTACCTCGATTGAAATTATTCAAAAAGTTCATCCCATGCGGAACGAGTCGAATCATAAGAACGAGTATTTCCAGCACCGGAAACTGAAAGCGTTAAAGTATAGCCAGTATAATATCCATTGTCAATGATGAAATCCCAAAGCTCATCAGATTTATAAAAATCTGTAGACATCCCCCAGAGATTAGATTCACCGTACCACAAAGCGGAACTAGGAGCACAGGCGTAATACAAATTATAACTTCCTAAGGGGACTTCTGTGGATAAAGTTTCGCCTGCATGGATGTAGTAGCCAAAAGTTACTCTTTGATTTTGGCAAAGCAATAAGTAATAATCCGTATTTTGTGCGGCTGTTACCTTAAGGGGGGCAACTTCGCCTGTTGCATGTGCACCATGGAAAAGGCCGGTTTTGGGTTTTGAAATCGGTTTGATTCCGTTGTACGATGGTAGAACGGACACAGGCGAAGTGGCCTTGCTTGTAGATGATTCTGGAACTGTCGCCATAGTTTCAGCTGAAACGGCCTTGAAAATACCAACCGCAATGAAAACGGACAATACAAGAAAGACAAGAAAGCAATAAGTACCTTTTCGATTATAGACCTTTTTGACAGTTGATTTAGGAGGACTGGATTTCTTTGTGACCTTTGGCAAATCCGAACGAAGAGTTTGCCAAGAATCTTGTGTAATGTAACCCGTTTTCACGCCGTAATTTCCAAGACGAAAAGCCGCATCCTGCATATATTTGCCTATGTCAGACAGTTTACCGGAAGAATCAACCATGGGTTCTTTTTTTAGAGAACCACAAATACTGATGATTGTATATTCAATGACATATTTTTGAGGGGAGGGACGCGATTGCTTGTTAGCGAAAACTTCATCATAATATAAATTGAAGTTCTCTTTTGCGATTTTACGGAAAGCTTTCCAAAGAGAGACATTTGGAATTAGAGTGTTTATCTCGTCGAATGTTTGATCTATTTGTAAAATATATTCATCATCAGAGGAATCGCTGTCATCAGGTGATTCCGTAGGAGGATTGTCTTTTAAGTAAGCAAAAATACTATCCGGAAGTATAGAAGTCTCAATATCATAGCCATCTGATTTAATATCGTCGGCGACAATCTTGAACAAAATGGGAAGGTCATTAGCAATATATTGATTTGTTAAATCACCATGGAGCTTCAAAGACTGTTCGTTCCAATGGTGGATATAGTCGAGTTCTTTAAGGGTAATAAGATGTTTGCAGTCTTTGGGATTTCCAAGTTCTGTTGCAAGCAACGAGGCAGATTCAACATATACTTGCAATGGATGACGAACTAATAATTCGTCCATCGCAAGAAAGCCAGAAAAGAGTTTTATATATGCAGAAGTTTTAGAAACTTCTTCGGAACAGGATGGAAGAACTTTTGCATTATTCATGATTCGAAAGGAATATTTTACTATAGCAGAAACTTTTGAAGTTGCTACTCTTTGAATATCTGCATAAGAATCAGGCATTCTGAACCTCCATATATCCATATACAAATTGGCCGCTTTGGTTTAGCCAGGGCGGTTATTTTTTATGCGTCCTTTGCGTCCAGGCCAGACGCAGGACATTTTTTATAACGTCCGGTGAGGACAAGATCTTCGACGTACTCCACCGCCTTGATCTGGCCTTCCTCGTTGAGCTGGTCGAAGCTGTCCAGTAGCTTTGCCTGAGCGGGGGTGAGTTGAGCGCTATTTTCTTTTGGTTCAATGATGCCGTGTGTGATTCCTTCTACGGTTATCCCGAGAAGGTCGCAGATTCTAACGACAGTTGTTACGGCTGTTCCACCGATTCCGCGCTTGAAAATGTTGTCAACGGTAGAATAAGGGATACTGGCTGCAACAGTAAACGCTCGAATGCTCTTATAATTCGCTAAAATAAGCTCTTTGAGCTTTTCTTCGACGTTCACAAACATCACCTCCTGATGCTCAGTATACGAGACGAATGACAGAAATGCAATACAAATTCACCAAATTGCAAAAATAATTTTGAAAAGCTATTGACTATTCACTCAACATGGTGTATTTTATAGTAAAGTTCACTCTATTTGGTGAACTATGGAGGTGAAATGGTTTGTACATGAACTTGAAAGCAGAGATGGCTCGCAAGGGGATTACCAATGAACAGCTTGCAAATGGAATCGGAATCAATCCGGCGACAATGTCAGCGAAATTGAACATTGCAGGGCGTATGCGTCTGGATGAAGCACAATGTCTTCGGGACAAGTTTTTCCCGGGAATGACGATGGATTATCTCTTTGGAGACGTCCGACCCGCTGACCCGCCGAAGAGTGCGTGAGGGAGGAGGAAAAGATGTTTGCAAATCTGGTGGTGGAGCTGAAGAAGCATCACTACAGTTTTAACTCCACACCCTCTTCGGCCACCGGGCAGTACGACCGGCTGTACAACGCCATCCAGAGCGGGGACAGCGAGGAAGCTGCTGCGGCGATGAAGAAGCTGGAACAGATGAACAAGACGGACAAGGTGGACGGCGAGCTGGCAAGGCGGCTGAAGCAGTACGACACCGACGTGCTGGCGGCGGCCGAGGCCCGGAACGCCGGGAAGACCCGGGCTGAGGAAAACGCCCGACAGGCCGTATTCGAGAAGCTGCGGGAGGGGCTGGGCGTCGCCCCCGCGACGGACAGAGCCAAGGGCAAGGCGGACGCGGCCCGGCGGGCGCAGCTCATCGACCTTGTGAACAAGGCGGTGGACGGCAAGGCGGACGAGCTGCTGGCGGGCAGCAAGGACGGCAGCATATACGACGCGCTCCTGGACGAAGTGGAAAATGGCCGGGCAAAGGACGCGCAGGAGGAGCTTGACCGCCTGATGACCGCAGGAAAGGACAAGGGCAGAATCAAGAGCAAGATCACCGAGGCCGTGAAGGAAGAGTATCTGGCCGGAAGCGACGGTGACCGGGAGAAGCTGGAGAAGAAGCTGCTGGCCCTCGAGGACGCAGACGGAAACCCGCTGTACGAGGAAAAGGACTTTGCGCAGTGGGTGAGCGCTGCGGACAAGAAGGCCGAGAAGGCGAAGAACGAGAGAAATTGGTGGGAGGAGGTGAAATAAGAATGACTTGATATTTCGGCGCAGTTGGCGTATACTGATGGTGAGAAAGTTGGAAAATCCAACGATGCAAAGGAGCTGACAGATATGCTGACAGAGCTGAGAACAAAGTCGCAGATCACTATCCCGAAGGACATCGTGGCACGGCTGGGCCTGCACGAGGGCGACAAGCTGGAAATCGTGGAAAAAGACGGAACCATCCAGATTATGCCGGTGGCCGTGTACCCCAAGAAGTATCTGGACGAGCTGCGCAGCGAGATCAATGAAACAAAGGCGAAGATCGCAGCCGGTGAACAGCCGGTCTTTGATACCGTTGACGAGCTGTTTGAGATGTTGGATGGAGTGAGCTGATGGCGTACAAGATCACATTTACCAAGCGGTTCGTCAAGAACGTGAAACGGCTGTCGGCAGCAGAACGGACACAGCTGAAAAAGAAGCTGGAACTGCTGATGCAGGATCCGCTATACCCGTCACTGCGAACAAAGCGGATACAGGGCACAACAGACCTGTTCGAATTCAGCGTCAATATGGATGTTCGGGTCATATGGCAATACGACGGAGACACCATCATACTGCTGCTGGACATCGGACATCACGATATTCTAAACCAATTTTGAAAAAGAACGAGCACTCTGGCTGTGAGCCGGGGTGCTCGTTCTTTTTGTATGTCCGCAGTAGTTTTGAAGCAGGGGACGTGGTAGGCTGGAGAAGAAGAGGCATTTAGAAACGGCAGCGGACCGGAAGGGAACCTCTCAGCTTTGCAGTCCGCCTGACGGCGGCGCTGCAAAGCAGCTCCCCTAGCGAGGGGAGCCTTTCTCAAAGGAAGGAGCCTCAGAGTGAAAGTAAGGATCATCAAAGACCGATTCGGCGGGATGGGCTGGCGGGCCGAGCCGGGAGTGCTGCATCTGGGCGGCGTAGGAACGGCGGGCGTGGAGAGCCTGAGCTTTGCGCTGCCGGAGGAGTGGAGCGGGATGGCCGTGACCCTGCACATCGAGCAGGAGGGCGGCACGCTGCCCCAGCCGGTGCTGCTGGACGAGAGCCGGGAAGTGACCATCGACCGACGCTTTACTGCCGCCCGGCAGGGGCTGTGGATGCTGCTGGCCCAGAGCGCGGACGGCTACACGGCCATGAGCTGCCCGGCGAAATACGACTGCTACGAGACCATTGGGCTGTCGGGTACGGTGGAGGACGTAGACCCCAGCGTATACGCCCAGTTTGTGGCGCTGGTGCAGCAGGCCGTGAACACGGCCATGAACGAGGGTGCAGCCGCAAAGGACGCGGCCAAGACGGCGCAGGCGGCGATGGATGCCGCCCAGAAAGGCGCGGCCGCCACCCAGAAGGAGCGGATGAGCGCCGAGGACGCCGAGAGCGCCGCGGCCCTTGCGGCGGCAAGGACGCAGGCAGACATCACAGCTGCGGCAGCGAGTGCTGCCAGCGCACTGGGCGCGGCAAATGAGACACTGGACGCCTGCACCGCTGCCACTCAGGCAGCGAACCGGGCGGCGAACCTTGCCCCGAAAAAGGAGGAGCGTCGCCTGCTGATGCGTCTGCTGCGGGAAGCTGCCTACCAGACCAGGACCGCCGACACCCTGCTGGACCAGCTGAGCGGGGTATGGGCCGAGGTGCCGGTGGAGGCCGTGCGGCTGACCCGGGACAGCCTGACCCTGTATGCGGGAGAGCGGACGGCGCTGGGAGTCCGGATCAGCCCCGAGAACGCAACGGAGCAGACCGTGCTGTGGGAGAGCAGCGACGAGGCTGTGGCCGCTGTGGAGGACGGCGTCATTACGGCAAAGACCCCCGGCGGGACACGGATCACGGCCCGGGCGGACGGGTGCAGCGCAGAGTGCGCCGTGCTGGTAAAGCCGGCGGTGGAGCGGGTGAGCCTGAGCGCCGACGCCCTGACCCTGACGGCGGGTGAGACGGCGGTGCTGGACGCAGCCGCCGACCCGGAGGGCGACGTAGCGTGGCTGAGCAGCGACGAGACCGTGGCCGAGGTGAGCGACGGCACCGTGACGGCCAAAAAGCCGGGCGCGGCGGCCGTCCTCGCGGTCAGCGGCGGGAAATACGCCTGCTGTGCCGTGCGGGTGCGGGAGGCCGAGGTGCCGGTGGAGGAAGTGACCCTGAGCCAGACCGCCCTGACACTGAAGCCGGGGGAGACTGCGGCCCTGACAGCCACAGTCAGCCCGGAGAACGCCGACCAGACTGTGGTATGGTACAGCGCCGACCCGGAGACCGCCAGCGTGACCGGGGGCGAAGTGGTGGCTATCTGTGCCGGAACAACGGAGATCGCGGCCATTGCGGGCGGCGTGAAGGCAGCGTGCGGCGTAACGGTGGCCGAGGACGGCCTGAAAGCCGCCAGCCTGATATTCCACAAGCGGGTCCAGCCTTTCGACTGCCGAAGGAACTTACAGCAGTAGTTACGGCTACCTTCCATGCTTCACTCTGTCGGAAGACCTGTACATCGACAAGAACGGTTTCGCCTCGGCAAACCAGCCGCCGGAGATCACTTCCGATGCAGGCGAGAGCGGCGTGGCGCTGGGCGAGAAAAACGAGTCATTTACTCTGACCTACACCGTGACCGACAGCGACGGAGACCCCATGACCATCACCGAAAAGGTGAACGGCGTGGCGCTGGCCGTCCGCGAGAACGTGTCCACCGGCACCGAACTCACGGTACAGTGCCTGAGCGAGAAAGCCCTGTTCCAGCAGATCCTCAACGGGAAGAACACATTGGTGCTGAAAGCGGACGACGGAAAGACCTCGACAGACTGGACCGCTACCTTTACCAAAAATGTGACAAGTGCCGTCCTCTCGCTGGCCCAGCCCCTGACGGCGGACGACACCATCACGGTGGCTGCCATGACGCTCGAGGGCAGTTTCCCGGCAGACATGAGCCTCAGCGTGGAGCTGACCAATAACGCACGGGACGATGCTCCCGTGTGGGAGAACTGCACCGACATCCAGCGCGGCGAGAGCCGGGCCTTTGCACACCACGCCTTTACCAACAAGACCGCCGCCAAGGGAGCGGCCTTTAACTACAAGGTGACGATCACCCGGGGAGCTTCCGGCGTCGGCGGCAATATCACCATGATCGGAGGTGTTATCGGATGAGTCTGCACAAAACAGAAAAGAGCCTGAAAGAGCTCCACCGGAAGCTGGCAGAGGAGCAGAAGCTCAGGGAGCTGCCCGGCCTCGTGGCGGAGATCGAGGACGCCATGTGTGAGCAGGATACAACATCAGAGAAGCGGATGGCGGCTATCGAGGACTCGCTGTGCGAGCTGGATGCCGCCGTCAACAAATAAGGAGGACATCAAAATGGACAAAATCTGGGCGAACCGGCTCATCGCCGGTACCAAGACATGGGCAGAGATGCCCGCACGCCGCCATGCCGGAGTCAAAGCGGAGCTGGCCAAGCGGGTGGCCGAGGACGAGATCACCGCAGCGCAGTACAAAGAGATCACGGGGGAGGACTACAATGAGTAAACTGCTGGAGCTGCTGGAAAAGCTGGTGCGGGCCATCTTTGGCCCGGGGGACAAGCAGGATACCGGCGAGGCAACACCCCCACCCGCAGTCCCCAAGGCAGAGGCTGTGACCGGCTGGCAGGGCGGGCCTCCCTACCGCTTTGTGGACGTGAGCCGCTATCAGGGCCTCATCGACTGGGCGCAGGTGGCAGCGGCGGGCTACAAGGGGGCAATGCTCAAGACCGTGAGCACCAACCGCAGGCTCTCCAAGCGGGCAGACGGCCTGTACATCGACCCGACCTTTGAGACCAACTACCGCAACGCCCGGGCTGCCGGGCTGGACGTGGGCGTCTACTACTACACCTACGCCACCAGCGAGGCGATGGCTGACGCAGAGCTTGCCCTGCTGCGGCAGGCGGTGCGGGGCAAGGAGCTGACCCTGCCGGTGGCGGTGGACATGGAGGAAAACAAGCTCAAGCAGCTGTCCACGCTTGACCTGTCCAACCTTACCGCTTACGCGCTGGAACAGGTGGAGAGAATGGGCTTTTACGCCCAGCTGTACACCTACACCGGTTACAAGTACGAGCTGGACATGGCTCGGCTGTCCTCTCGGTGGGACGTCTGGCTTGCCGACTACACGGGCGAGACGCCCAACGTGACGTTTAGCTACAACGCTCACCAGCACACCAGCAAGGGCAGCGTGCCGGGTATCAACGGGCCGGTGGACCTCGACGTCACGACGGTGAACTACCCTCGGATCATCAAGACAAAGGGGCTGACCCGGCTCCGGGAGGTGTAAACCCATGTGGGAATTTATCCTGAAGCATATCGGTGAGCTCATTTTTACCGGACTCACAGGCATTCTGGCCACGGCCTACCGAAACTTATCCAAGCGCATCAAGGCACAGGAGGAGGAGCGGCAGGCAGTGAAAAACGGTTTGCTGGCCATCATGCACGACCGGCTGTATCAGTGCTGTACGGTGTACATCAAGCAGGGAAGCATTGATACAGAGGGACTGAAGAACCTGGAATACCTGTACAAAAGCTACCACGCACTGGGAGGCAACGGCACCGGCACGGAGTTGTATAACCGGGCCAAAGCCCTGCCCATCTGTGACTGAGAAGGGAGTGATCGAACATGGAAGCAGTGTCTAAGATCGTGAGCATCCTGCCCGCCCCGGTGGCGGCAGTGCTGATGCTGGGCGGTTTTATCTTTTACGCCCTTGGCTGCATTCGGCTGGGCTACGGCGCAGCGGTAAAGCCGCTGGTGCTGGACCTCATCGAGCGGGCAGAGCAGGAGATTCAGGGGACAAAGCGCGGCGCAGAGCGTAAGGCGTGGGTGGCGCAGATGCTCCGCATGGCCCTCAGCGCCAGCAAATACGGCAGACTCATCAGCTGGGCCATCACCGATGAGACCATCGGCGCCGTGATCCAGTTTTTCTTTGACCGGGCAAAGGCAGCGCTGGAAAAGCAGTAAGGAGGTATAATACATGGACTTGAGAAGCACTGTCGAAATGATGCTCAGAAAGGACATCCCATGAACGCACATATCACCACTCCCCGCACCGTATCCGCCGCCACCCTGGCCCGCACCGCCGTGCTGGCTCTGGCCCTCATCAACCAGATCCTGAGCGCCGCAGGCAAGCCCGTGCTGCCCATCGAGAGCGCCCAGCTCGAGCAGCTCATCTCCACCGGCTTCACCACCGTGTCCGCACTGGTCAACTGGTGGTTCAATAACAGCTTTACCAAGGAGGCCATTCAGGCCGATGCTGAGTTTGAGCGCCTGCGGAAGAGCGTGAAGTAAGGCGCAAACTACCGTTAAATAGGAAGAAACTGCGCCACCTGCTGCGCAAGGGAGGTGGCGCAAGAGGTGGCGCAGGTAGTTTCTATTTTAACGAAGATATGTTATAAAATCGGAAATATTGACGGCCTCGTAATGAGCAGGTCGTCCGTTCGAATCGGATCAGTAGCTCCAAAGTAAAATCCCCGAAAAGTGGCTTCGCGCCTGGCTTTTCGGGGATTTTTGTTTGGCTGGGAAAATGCCTTTCGAGGGGGATGTGGGCGCTGATTGCCCTAATTTCGCGGAAAGCTTTTTTGAAATGCAAGTCAAAAAGGGCAAGAAACAAGTCGGCCGGGTGCTGGCAGAGAAGGCTGCGTTATTTTCTTGACTTGCGATAAAACGGGAAGGAAACGATACCGCCAACCGGTATATGACTCATCCAAGGGGGTATTTTATTACTCTTCGTTGAATGCTTCTTCCTGCGCATGGAACCGCTCGAGGAAGCTGTGCTCCACACCCTCGGACTTGTAGCCGGGCATGGTATCCAGAGCCACTGCGTGGATGCTGCGGAAGATGCTGTTTTCGATGTTGGGGTTATCCCGCTTGAGGCGGCGGAGCAGGATTTTCGTCTCCTGCCGCTTGGAGCCGCCGCCGCCGTTGTCGCACATGGTGCAGTTTTCGGTAAAGCGGCAGGCGCACTGGATGAATTCCAGCTCATTGTAGCGCTTCCACGCCAGAATATCTTCCTCGCGGATGCAGTACATCGGGCGGATGAGGGTCATGCCGGGGAAGCTGGTGCTGTGGAGCATGGGCGGCATGGCCTGCAGCTGAGAGCCGTAGAACATACTCATAACGGTCGTCTCGATGACGTCGTTGAAGTGGTGGCCCAGTGCGATTTTATTGCAGCCCAGCTCCTTGGCCTTGCTGTAGAGGTGGCCGCGGCGCATCCGGGCGCAGAGATAGCAGGGGTTCTTTTCCACCTGAACTGTGACG
>OJRL01001404.1_pt1 | contig 9399 bp, 5 predicted proteins | sample 1599191 | NCBI WGS metagenome assembly OJRL01 (sample SAMN03922537, study PRJEB24848) | human gut metagenome | isolation source: stool sample | host: Homo sapiens | place: Germany | collected 2010-05
ACACTAGATCGCTCGTCGGCAGCGTCAGATGTGTATAAGAGACAGCATCAAGATCAAGTCCACCTCGTTTTCCTTAAAGAGAGCCAAAGCTTCCAAACCAGTTTTAGCACGGATCAAATTACAATATTTATGTAAAATGGTCTTCAGAAGTAAATAATTACTTTCCTCATCCTCCGCGATTAGCAACGTGGGCTTTCCTCCACCCAAATCATTTTTCACATCCATATATATAACGTTTTATTCTTTTAATCAAAATCAAATAAACTCTGATGAAGCAAAGATAAAACAAATATTAGAAAGTAGACATAAAATTCAAGGAGATATGAGTATTCGGGGAAGTTCTTTTTCCACCCATGCTAGAAAGTTACGTCTATACCTCCCATAAATATCGCCTTCGGCATCGGGAATCCTTCGTTGATGGAATAACGGGCAGCCGTTAAATTCTCTCCTTTGACAAATAGATTCAAGCCTTTATCACGTGTACCGAAACGGTAGGCTGCCTTCGCGTTCAAAACCGTGTAATCCTCTTTCACCTTGTCCGCCGTATTGATATAAAGGTCGAAAATGGATTGTACGTTCACGTTGAAAGTGAAACGTCCCGGGGCATACATCACGCCAGCGAAAAACTTATGTGCCGGAGCCGCCAGCAGGGCCTTGCTCGTATGCAAATAGCTATAATTCATATCGAGGCTCAAATTCTTGAGAATCTGGTAACGGGAATCGAACTCGATACCTTTATTCGTAAAAGTACCCGTATTGACATTCTTAGGCCGTCCGTCTATACGTGTCGTCTCGATCATATCCTGCCCGTCGATAAAAAAGGCAGTCAACTCCGTAAACAAGTTGCCGTCCAAAAATGTCTGCCCGATGGATACCTCGTAGTTCATCATGCGCTCCGGTTTCAAATCTGGGTTCTGAGGCGGGAACATGTACATCTCCCGTATATTCGGACTCCGGAAGCCTTTCGACAAAGAAGCCTTTATCACGTTCCCCTCGAACGGACGTACCGTGAAGCCGGCCTGCGGAATCCACTCGCCGCCGAAGATACTGTTATGCTCATAACGAACCCCGGCGTTCAAGCTTACCTTGTCAAATAGATCCTGCTGCATGATAACGTATCCGGCTACCTCGTTCACGGTCTTATTCACCAACTCATTCTGGTTACCATTGATACTATCCTGCCATGCGTGACCACCCCAGTTCTTATAATCGATGCCGACCGTAAAACTATTCCCTTTCACCAAGCGGAAAGACTGATAAAGCAAGAAACCCGCATTATGATCGTCCGAATAAAACAGATAAGGATTAGGCGTCCCGCCCGGATTATACCCATCATCAATCTTATGATGGCCCCAGTTGTAGAAAGCACGAAGGGCACCACTTGTCTTCCCGTAATTATTCTCTAAAGCGAAGGAGGTAGTACCTCGCAGGATATTCATGATATTATCGATAAGCGGATTTGTTATCTCTCCCGGGTTCTGGTTCTTGAACTTAGCTAAGCTCACGTCTCCCGTCACCTTATAATGATCATCAATCTTATATCCTAACTTAGCGAAACCATTCGTGATATGAAACTTCGAATCCGGACGATGTCCATCTGTGCGGTCATGATTCAATGAGATATAACTACTAAAGTTACCGATATTGTACCCATTATTAATCATATACTTCTGGGTGTTATACGAGCCGTACATGATACGGGCTTGCGTACGCCGTCCCGGCTGATTATGCTGGCGGGTGATGATATTCACGACACCTCCCATAGCGTTCGAGCCGTATAACAAGGAACCCGGACCACGGATCACCTCCACCTTTTCCACGTCCGAAGCCACATAGGTATCCGGAAGCGAATGGCCGAATAGACCGGCCCATTGAGGCTGTCCATCGAACAACATTAAGACCTTATTACCCTGTCCGACCCCCCGGATATTAACCGTCCCGGCCGCTCCCTCGGAAACGCCGAAACCTGTGATCCCTTTTTCCGTGACAAACAGCCCGGGTACTCGCTCCGACAATACGGGAAGCAACGCCGATTCACTGCTAGCCTCAATCTCTTCCCGTTCGATGACCGAGATAGATAACGGCACACTGTTCCGGTTCACATGGATCTTGTTGGCGGAAACCACCACCCCTTTCAAATTGATCAGACTGTCAATCTCTGCCGGATCTATCGCAAACGCCATGGAGCCTATCAACAGTCCGGAAACTAGTAAAAGTTCTTTTCTCATATACTACTTACATCTATAATATTTATCATTTTAAACACCACGTAGTGGCACGTTCACCAGAAAACGTGTTACCAAGCCTGCAAAAAAAAGCATTAATCCGCCCGGCTCATCACCAACTTACCATGCTTAATGCCTTTGATTGTCGTCAACTTATCCGACAATTCTGTCAAGCGGTGAGCCGTTCCCATCACCGTCACTATATGCAAGCAAAAATTCTGATTGATATAATACTGGGAAGACGACAAGATCACATCCTTATAATTTTGTTGGATACCCGTGATTTTCAAGGAGATCTCTTTCTTGACTTGGTCATACATGATCACGATCGTCCCGGCTACGATATGGTTGCATTGCCATTTACGTTCGGCTACATTCTTCTCTATCAGAAAACGAATCGCCTGTGAACGATTGGCGAAGCCATTCTCATTCACATATTGATCCAATGATTCCAACAGATTGTCTTCCAAAGAGACACCAAAACGTTTTAAAGACATAAACCCTTTTTTTATAATTTTCGGTGCCAAAGGTAGTGTTTTTTCAAGAATCTCGGTATTCTATCGGCAGGAAGAGGAAAAATTAGTCGCTAATCACGAAAATTCACTCCGGTATCCCACCATAAGCGAGTACCTCCGGTATCCGGACCTCCCAAATACTCACACAAGGCGGAATATTGAGCCGGGTTACCGGAAATAATGCTAACCGGGAAATTCAAACGACGAATCATCGTTCGCGTATCGATCTTTCCATTGCTTTTATTCACCAAAACCGGGAACAAACGGGGATAACCGGTACGCCTCTGCTCCGCCCAAGCCTCACAGCCCTCGGGGTAACAAGCGATCCATTTTTGGGTAATGATCTTCTCCAGCTTGGTCTCCCTAGAGGCTTCTTCATCCCATGCCGGAGACACCAAGCAAAGCGCCTTCGCAGAATAGTCGGGAGTAAACGTATCCACGAAATCGGCGGCTATATGATCACTTTGTAAATAAGCGTTCGCCTCTCCTACCCTCCATTGATTGAACGATGATCGTACGCCTTGCTCATAGCAAGTCCCGGCGTCCTCCCCGGACCAGCCCCGCAAGGCTGCCTCCGCACGTAAGAACCAAACTTCCGCAGGCGTCATTAAGATAGCGTCCGTTTTCTGGGTAATCGTACTTCTCGAATGCTCACTATAGCGGGAATGATTAAATCCTGTCCCTTGCCGGATTCCCCGGTACTCCCCGGAATATCCCTGTCCGGTAGCAGGCTCAAAATAACGGGATAACCGAGGGTCTTTATATCCTTTAAGGATCGATTCCATATTAGCGTTCATAAAAACCTCTCCCCACGCCTTATTGATCTCCCCCAGCGGATTCGAGTAGCCGGTTCCGGCGGTAGAAACCGCGACGACCTCATAAGCCTCCTCCAGCAAACCGGCTGGATGTGTCAGCGACTTATGCGCCTCATCCCTTGCCTTATCAGGGTCAGCCATAGCGATACGAATCGCCAAGCGCAAACGTAATGAGTTGGCGAAACGCATCCATTCCCCAAACGTCCTGTAATTCTCCGGCATAATCATATCGAAACGAGAAAAGGTTTCTTCTCCATCATATTCAGACAGCAGGTGAATAGCCTCCCCCAAATCTTGGAAAAAAGCATAATAAGCGTCTTTCTGGGAATCCGGCATTACCCCGGCATCCGACTCCCCAAACTTTGTATACACGATCGGGCCATAATAATCCGAGATCCGATGCATGATCTCTACTTTCAGTATTTTAGCGATCGCATAGAAAGCCGGATATTTATCACGGGAATGATCTTCCGTCTGCTTTATCTCCGTCATGATATATCCATACGTATTATCCCACATCGTACCATTCCAGCCATCCTGCAAATTATAGACCGTATTCCCCAATCCTGCGTTGAAGGGTTTAAAATCATGCATATAACCGGAAAACATATCCGCATTCAGATTTTGCATCGTCTGGAAATGCCAGTTCTTGCCACTCCCCCAATCATAATTAAAATAAATCCCCATCTGGACTACCTTTAGCCAGACACCGAACGTATTATAATCATACGTTTTCTGCTCATCGGTAAAACCCGTATTATCGGTATTATACTCCTCGAATTTACCCGTACAGGAAAAAAGGAGTAATACAGCCAACAGAGCTGCCATCTTATTCAGAAATCTCGTCTTCATACGCTTAGAATGAAAGTTTCACATTAAAGCCGACACTTCTCGTAGTCGGTATCCCGAATATATCAATCCCTTGATTGCTATTGCTCGCCGAAAGCACGGCATCCGGATCAAATGGAGCCTTTTTATAAATAAAGAATAGATTCCGGGCGACAAAAGACAGTTCCGCCTTTTTGAGAAATTGTTTTCTCCCCAGCAATCTCTTCGGTAGCGTATATCCCAAAGATAACTCCCGCAAACGGATATTGGTAGCATCGTACATATAATATTCAGTCACACCGTTTCGTCCTCCCACCTGCTCATAAAATCCTTTTATGTTATAAATATGATGCCCTTCCAAATCCACATACCCCATCGTACGGGCCTCTCCGGAAACCTTACTCACTCCCGTTTGGTCAAGCACAGCCTGAGTCTGGGCCAGCACATCTCCCCCAAAATGCCCGTCAATCAAGAAATAGAACGAGAAATCCTTATACGTGAAACTATTTCCCCAACCCAATAAGAACGCCGGATTGCAATTCCCCACCTTAGCCGTATTCCCGCTGCCGATCTCTTGGGGCAAGCCGTCCCGACCATACACGATCGCACCATATTTATCCCGCTCAAAAGCTTTCCCATAGATATCACCAAACGAGCCACCTTCCACCAAACGCATCGTATAGCTAGAGGAGAATCCTTCATCTCCTTGAATAAAGCTAGCCAAATCATCATGTAGTTTCTTTACTTCATTTTTATTCCGGGAAAAGTTGAGTGTCGTATTCCATTTAAACTGATTCGTTAAGATAGGAACCGCACCGAACGTCAATTCCACTCCCATATTCTGTATATTTCCCGCATTCACAAAATAATACTTGTATGCGGCTCCAGCGGAAGAAGGTAAAGAGAAGAGTTGATTTTTCGTATTGGTCTTATAGAACGTAAGATCCACGTCCATACGATAATCAAAGAATTTCCATTCGGTACCTATTTCAAAAGAACTGCTCATCTCCGGCTTCAAGGTACCGAACGGAGCCGTATCATTCGGCTGGGGAATCCCGCCCGCGGCGATATGGCCTACCGTATTGCTAACGAATAAGGGTATATCATTACCCACCTTACTCCAAGAAGCCCGTACTTTCCCAAAAGATATCAAGGAAGGCATCGAAAAGGATTTAGGGATAATCCAAGAAAGACCGACTGAAGGATAGAAAAAACCTCTTGATTTACGTTCCGTAAACGCAAGGGTAGATGACCAGTCATTACGTGCGGTCACATCTAAGTAAAGGCTTTCCTTATATCCCAACTGCGCCATAGCAAAAAAGGATTGCATTTGCCGGCGTGCGTCATCCGACTCCTCGATGTAGGCACTGGACGACATGTTAATATTAGCGATCGTAAAGACATTCGGATAATACAAGGAAGCCGTTTTCGAATCCAGCCTCAACGCACTGGTGCGTGTGTCCGTTATGCTCGTACCGATAGCGGCGTTCAAGGAGAAATCACCCCAGCTTTTATTCAATTTGGCCATCAAATCCCCATAGAGCAACGTAGTCTGGTAGGTGTAATAAATGTAACGCCCGTTCTCACCGGCGATACCCGGAGAGGTAGAAGCGTATATTTCCTGCTGATACTTATCATTCACATAATCGATATTTCCACGGCCCTGTAATGTAAGCCAATCTGTCACCTTGAAACTAGCGGAAGCCAACGCCAACACACGGGCACGTTTGTCCTCGTTTTCCGTACGGTTGACCAACCAATAAGGATTTTGCTCAAAATCAGTAATCGTAGTATACCAGTTCTGGACGTTCATATTCCGTTTCTCGTTATATACCTCAAAGTTCTCCTTATAAGGTGCCATATCCATCCCTCTAGGAAACGTGTATAAACCTTGTAACGGGTTCATATAAAATCCCCCGGCCGTAGGTTTTCCTTTGATTGTTTGGAGTATCAAGTTTACCTGCCCCTCCAAGATCAAACGATCATCAAAGAAAGAAGAACTTTCACGGAGATTAAAATTATGCTTGCTTAAATTATTCTTAGGAACGATGCCCCGTGCGGTCGTATTGGCATACGAAAAATAATTTTGCACATGGCTATTCCCTGCCGTAAATATCAATGAGTTAATAGCGGTAATACCCGTCCGGAAGAAATCGCCGACAGGGTCATAGACCGGAAGAGAAGCCCGGTCTCCCCAACAAGTTTCCGCCCCTTCCATCCGTCCGAACTCATTCTGAAACTTGGGGAGACTGATCGCTTGATCAACAGTCAGCGACGAGGAGAAATGAATATTCCGTACCCCGGCCTTACCTCTTTTCGTTTTGATCAAGATCACACCGTTCGCCGCTTGTCCCCCATACAACGCAGAGGCCGAAGCCCCTTTCAAGACACTCAAACTCTCTATATCATCAGGATTTAGATTAGAGATACCATCGCCCGCATCCCGGTTACCGGCATCGGCCGTACCACCGATCGTTGTCAAGGCTTGCTCACTGCTAATGCTCAAGATCGGGACACCGTCTATCACATACAAAGGCTGGTTATTTCCGGATGCGGAACGACTACCTCGAATAATCACCCGGGACGAGCTACCCAGACCGGCGGAAGTCCGGTTAATCTGGAGTCCAGCCATCTTTCCGGAAAGCGTACTCATAAAATTAAAATCCTTGGCCCTTACCAATTCCCCACCTGTGATTAACTGGGTGGCATAAGGCAAGGAAGATTCTTTCTTCTCGATACCAAGAGCCGTAATAACTACCTCGTCCAAAATCTGGGCGTCATCCTCCAACTGCACATTCAATGACAATTGCCCCTCATACTCAATTTCCCGTGAACGATAACCGATATAAGAAAAAACCAAAGTAGCCTCCTCGGGAAGCTCCAATACAAAGCTGCCATCCATATCCGTAATCGTACCGTTTCTCGTTCCTTTTTCCACCACATTCACGCAGGCAATAGGCTCTCCTTTGTGATCGGTCACGATGCCTTTTACCTTACCATCCAGCTTTTGTTGCATTTGGATTATCGCCTCTTTCTTATTCAAGATGATCTGGTCATTCATGACCGTATAGACGATCTCCGTGTTCTTAAATAATAAATTTAAAATCTCGAAAACCGTACGTCCGGATAAAGATTTACGCACTTTCTCAGATAAATTGATCACCTGAGCGTCATAAATAAAAGAATAATTGGTTTGACTCTCAATCTCATCCAGAGCGCCAGCCAAGCTAACCGGGGGAGAGATACGAATATAGGATTCCGAACGTTCCTGTTGGGCGCCCAGCGGGAATATACATAATAATAGTAGAATGAAGATATAAATATATAATCTCATAATTTACACACGCACAATTTATCATGGGTAAATGTAAGAATTATTATCTAATACTATTCAATTATAACAAAAAAATCTCGCTTGGAGTACTGTTCTTCACAGATAAGTATCTCCAAACGAGAATAACCATCAGCTTCTGTTAAAGCTCAATATAATCAATCTGTCTGTTTATTTATTTTGAAGATGTGCAATAGTTGGAATTCTTATCCCACCAAATCGGGGTCGAAACCACATCACCTTTCCCACCTAACATGGATTTGCCTTTCTCATATTCAGCAGCATTTACCAATTGCTCTTTCATCGGGTATTTCATACGTTTGATGAAATTTTGAGGATTCAAGATATTTGTATCACTATTATTGTATACAGCTTGATCTCGATAAACAGCCACATCCAAACGAGGCAAGTTCAAACGACGCTTGTCATTCCAAGCTTCCTGCGCCAAATCTGGAAGTCCGGCGATATATTTCTGCGTGATGATCTTTTCTAAAGCCGTATTGCCCGCGCCTTGTTGATCGTCATATTTCGCACTGGTACCAGCCTCATTCTTTTCCGTGGAAGCCAAATACTCCTCAACATCACCCGATACACCCCAAGTCTCGAAGGAAGCACGTACACCTGCCTCGTAAGCAGCTTTAGCATCACCGGCGACCAAATTACGGGCGAACAACTCAGCTTTCAAGAAATCAACTTCCTCAGAAAGGAACATGTCATAAGGACGAGATTTATACGGAGCACCATCCTTAATAATAAAGCCCATCTCTGCACATTGCTTAGACTGATAAATACCAGTATTCGCCTCCTCGGCTTTCGCACCGTATACCAAACCCTTCCAATCACCATTCTCAATACCCGGCTGGAACATCTTCGGGGCACGAGGGTCTACCTTAGCGGGATGTACATTCGATACCGCAACTCCGGATGTCTGGTTTACCACGCCGGCAGGCCAATCGATATTACCGATATTAGTCACTAATTTCTCAAATGACTTGGACATACAGATCGGACCGCTCCAAGTAATCTGGAACATCGTATAGTTATAGTCTTGTCCCCAAGAACCATCCGCTTTTGGAGGCATATAAGCGTTATCGGCCTTACTTGAGATCAAGCCACAAGGGGATGTCAAAGCGGCATTTGCCTCAGCGACACATTTCTCTCGATCCACCTCAGATAGACGAACAGCGAAACGAAGACGCAAGGAGTTTCCAAATTTTTTCCAAAGAGAAACGTCATTCTTATAGACCAAGTCGATACCTGCATCCGAGAATATAGGCTCAGCGCTATCGCTGAAGCTATTCAACGCCTCATCCAATTCCGTGAAATATTCATAATAGATATCCTTCACCGATTTATAAGGAGGATTATCTTCTACGGTAGCATAGGCCGGGAAAGGCATCGGACCAAACTTATCCGCAGCCTGGCTATGGATATACACACGCCAGATACGAGCGAAAGCGATCGTATTAGCATATAAGTCCTTATCTTTTTCCATCAAACTACGGATCACGATATTGATAGAGGAAATCTGTGTCAGATACGCTTGCCATGTTAAATTGTTCCACTCGTCATTTTGGAAATAATTCTTAGTTGCCCAGCCACCGCCATCGATCAACATTTGAGAGTAGAAATCAATTTGCAAAGGCTTCAAGCGTTGTTCCACATCACCATCGATAATCATCCCA
>OJRL01001422.1_pt1 | contig 9264 bp, 6 predicted proteins | sample 1599191 | NCBI WGS metagenome assembly OJRL01 (sample SAMN03922537, study PRJEB24848) | human gut metagenome | isolation source: stool sample | host: Homo sapiens | place: Germany | collected 2010-05
GCAAGTGAAAACCCCGAATATCAACCGGCTCGCCAAGAACGGTATCCGCTTCACCAACGCTCACGCGACCGCCTCTACCAGTACGCCCTCCCGATATTCCATGCTAACCGGAGAGTACGCATGGCGCCGCCCGGGAACGGACATCGCCGCAGGAAACGCCGGAATGATCATACGACCGGAGCGTTATACGATAGCCGATATGTTCAAGAACGCGGGATACGCCACGGCCGCTATCGGCAAATGGCATCTTGGCCTAGGAGACAAAGCGGGAGAGCAAGACTGGAACGCCCCACTCCCCACCGCCCTTGGCGATCTGGGATTTGATTATTCCTATATCATGGCGGCGACGGCAGACCGCGTCCCCTGCGTATTCATCGAGAACGGGCAGGTGGCGAACTACGATCCGGATGCCCCGATCTATGTCAGTTACCAGAAGAACTTTCCCGGAGAGCCGACAGGAAAAGATAATCCGGAATTATTATACAACCAGAAGCCTAGTTTCGGGCACGACCAATCCATCGTAAACGGGATCAGCCGTATCGGTTATATGAAAGGTGGCGGCAAGGCGCTTTGGAAGGACGAGAACATCGCCGATTCTATCGTGACACACGCCATCGATTTTATCAAGGAGAATAAAGAGAAGCCCTTCTTCATGTATTTCGCCACGAACGACGTGCATGTACCCCGTTTCCCGCACGACCGTTTCCGGGGAAAGAACCCGATGGGCGTAAGGGGCGACGCTATCGAGCAATTCGACTGGAGCGTAGGCCTATTGATGAAAACATTGGATGAGATGGGATTGACGGAAAACACCTTGATCATCTTGTCAAGCGACAACGGACCTGTCGTAGACGATGGTTACGCGGACCGGGCCGTGGAGCTATTAGGCGATCATAAACCCGCCGGCCCGCTTAGAGGTAATAAATACAGTGCCTTCGAAGGGGGAACCCGTATCCCGGCTATCGTACATTGGCCAAAGGAGATCAAGCAAGCCGCCGTATCAGATGCGCTAGTGAGCCAGATCGACTGGTTCGCCTCCCTTGCCTCACTGACGAATTCCCGTCTTCCGGAAGGAAGCGCGCCGGATAGCTATGATTATCTGGATACTTGGATCGGGAAAAGCAAGGAAGACCGCCCGTGGGTAATCGAGCAAGCGCTTAATAAGGCACTCTCCGTCCGTACGAAAGATTGGAAATATATCGAGCCGAGCGTAGGTTCCGCTATCATGGAATATGAGAAGATTGAGACCGGATATTCCCCCGAGCCTCAGTTATACGACATGACGAAGGTCTACGAGGAAGGAAACAAGGCCTTGCAACATCCGGAGATCGTTTTCCAATTGCAGGGAATCTTAAAAGGAGTTCGGGATCACACAATCAAGGCTAAATAATGGAAAGGAGAAACTTCATTAAGTCATCCCTCGGAATCGGGCTGGGTGCGACACTTCCGGGGATGACGCATAGCAAAAGCGAGAAAGAGGCAGAGACCGCCGTCTCTCCCGCCATGCCCGTAAAGAGCGGTAAGCCGCATATCATCTTGATCATGACCGATCAACAACGGGGCGACGCCCTCGGCTGCATGGGAAACAAGGCGGTGATCTCACCGAATATCGACCGGCTGGCGCAAGAAGGCTCGTTGTTCGTGAGCGGATATTCCTCCGCTCCAAGTAGTACTCCGGGACGGGCCGGTTTATTGACTGGGATGTCTCCTTGGCATCATGGTATGCTGGGATACGGACGCATGGCCTTGAAGTATCGTTACGAGATGCCTCAGATGATGCGGAATCTGGGGTATTATACCTTCGGGATCGGTAAGATGCATTGGTTTCCGCAGAAAGCACTTCACGGATTCCACGCGACCTTGATCGACGAGAGTGGCCGGGTGGAAAGTCCCGATTTCATCAGCGATTACCGGGAATGGTTTCAATTGCAGGCACCCGGCAAAGACCCGGATCTTACGGGTATCGGCTGGAACGACCATGCCGCCGGTGTCTATAAGTTAGACGAACGGCTTCATCCTACGGCTTGGACCGGACAGACCGCTTGCGAGTTGATCCGGAACTACGACAACGACAAGCCCTTATTCCTCAAGGTATCATTCGCCCGCCCGCATAGTCCTTATGATCCGCCTCTACGTTATCTGGATATGTATAAGGACGCAGATATCCCGAAACCCCATATAGGAGATTGGTGCGGACAATACGCCGAGCCAAAAGATCCTCTCCAAGGAGCATCGGATGCCCCATTCGGTAATTTCGGGGATGCGTATGCCATAAACTCCCGTCGCCATTATTACGCCAATATCACCTTTATCGACGATCAAGTAGGGCAAATCATCCAGACCCTAAAAGACAAAGGTATGTACGACAATGCCCTGATTTGTTTCACGGCGGATCATGGCGATATGTTGGGCGATCATTATCATTGGCGGAAAACCTATCCATACGAGGGTTCGGCCCATATTCCTTATATCGTAAAATGGCCCGCCGGTATATCCAAATCCATACCGGACGGAAGCAGCATAGAACAACCTGTAGAACTGAGAGACTTCTTGCCTACCTTTATCGATATCGCCGGCGGGTCGGTTCCTCCCGATATGGACGGGCGGTCTTTACTTAAGCTGATCCAAGGCCAGCAGGAACAATGGCGCCCCTATATAGACATGGAGCATGCCACTTGCTATAGCGACGATAATTACTGGGTAGCCCTTACCGATGGGAAGATTAAGTATATCTGGAATTTCCACAACGGAAGCGAGCAGTTGTTCGATTTACGGGAAGACCCGGGAGAGACACATAACCTTAGTGAGGATACAGCCTATCAGAATAAGTTGTCCGAACTACGCAAGATGATGGTAGAGCATCTGTCCGAGCGAGGAGATTCATTCGTGAAAGACGGTAAATTGATGACTCTCGATACGACCCTATTGTACAGTCCCAATTTCCCGAAATAAGGGACGAGCGAGCCTCGTCCCTACAGTATCTTACGTTTTTTACCTTTTTTTTATCGCGGAATGGATGTATCTTTGCCCGAGAAACTAGAAGAGACTCAACTTAATGCTAGGAATCGTTAGTAAAGGAATCATTATAGGTGTATTGGTTTCGGCCCCCATGGGCCCCATCGGTATGCTCTGTATACAAAGAACACTAAATAAAGGACGTTGGCACGGGTTCGTCACCGGATTAGGGGCCGCTCTATCCGACGTGATTTATGCGGCACTGACTTGTCTGGGCATGGGAGTTGTGGTCAACTTCGTGGAGGCGAACCAAGCGCCCCTGCAATTGATCGGAAGTATCGTTCTCGGCATTTTCGGGTATTATATCTTCCAAAGCAACCCGACTAGGAACCTAAAGAAACACCGAGAAAAAAAATTATCGTTCACCCAAGACTTTATTACAGCTTTTCTACTTACCTTTAGCAACGTGTTAATCGTCTTGCTCTATATAGGATTATTCGCCCGGTTTGGTTTCGTGCTGCCTGAACATTCGTTTTGGCTGCTGGTATTGGGCATTGTTTGCATAGGGTTAGGGGCCGTTCTTTGGTGGTTCGGCATAACATATATTATTGGAAAACTGAGAAAATGGTTCAACGTTAGAGGTATTTGGTTACTGAACCGGATCGTGGGCTCTGTCATTATCGTATTGTCTATTATCGGTGCCCTATCGGTTTTATTGACCTCCTACTTACAATGGCCTTTACTTCAAATCTATAGTTAAAATGAAAAGACTGAAAGTTCCTGTTATCCCCGTTCTGGATGTACTCGATATAACATCCATAGAACCGATTCTTGAGGTGCAATCCCAACGTGAGTTCCTCACCCATGCCAATTGGCATGAGTATCCATATAAGCCGATCACCGCTTTTAATATAGCCCGGACAGAGAAAAATCTATATATACGATATAGCGTGCAGGGTAATTCGCTAAAGGCGTCTTATGAGATGGACAATTCCTCGGTCCATAAGGATAGTTGCGTGGAGTTCTTCATGAAAAAGGAAGGTGACTCGCATTATATGAATTTCGAGTTTAATTGTATCGGGACTTGCGATGCCGCCCGCCGTACCTCACGGGATATCAAGACGTCGCTTTCGCAAGAAGAGTATAAAAGCATCATAAGACTCCCATCCGTGAGAAGAAGGGCATTCGAGGAGATTAAAGGTATTCATACATGGAACTTGATCGTAGTCATACCACTCAAGTTGATGGGGTTAGATCCTAGTAATCTGCCGGAGAAAATACTAGGGAACTTCTATAAATGCGCCGATGAAACAATGAATCCGCATTTCGTTAGTTGGAGTCCGATCGACCTTCCCGAGCCTAATTTCCATTGTCCTGAATTCTTCGGGGAGATCTACCTGTAGTATAGATGTAGCGTGCTGCATGCAGCACGCTACATCTATACCGGCAAGCCTATGACTTATTGTTCTTACCTAGTTTCAGCTCAATGACGAACGCTATTATCAAGCCAATTCCCCCGAACAAAAGAACCGAAGCCCCATAAGCCGTACCCGCTACCTCATGCCTGTACCAACCCTCATCATAATAAGAATTTGTCGCCATACACATATTAATAATAAAGCCTACCAACAAGCCTAATCCGATTCCCGCCAAAAGGCACCCGGCCTTTAAGCTACTGAACGAGAAGTTTCGCATGTAGTTAGGCAGTCCCAATTTACCATCGAAAGCAGAGGCATCCAGTTTATCACCGATCTTCTCGATAATCGCCAAACGTTCCCTCTTGCGAACAAACAACTCAAATAATCCATAAATACCTGCACAAACGATTCCGACAACTAGCGGAACAGAAATAAAATCCATCATAACTGTATAATTTTAATTGATTCATTCATATTGTTTGCTAATTTGACGCAACAGTTTCCCATAGGTTACACCTCCGGGCTGAAAAATATTTTTTATTTTTGTTACCGCAAGTTGTAACCTATTTACCCGGCTTGCGTCCATTAAGTACAATGGAATTGTATACCGATATATATTACATACAAAGGATACAAGCGGGGGACGTGGCATGTTTCGCTTGCCTTTTGGACAAGTATAGCCGTCCGATTCACTCGTTGATCCTCAAAGTGGTACGAAGCCAAGAGGAGGCTGAGGAGTTGGCGCAAGATACGTTTATGAAGGTATTCAAAAACCTCGCCTCATTCAAAGGGGATTGCAGTTTCTCCACATGGATTTACCGGATCGCTTACAACACGGCGATCTCGTCGGTCCGGAAGAAGAGATATGAGTTTCTAGCGATTGAGGAGACTACACTTGAAAACGTATCGGAGGAGGAGGTTACGAACCTGTTCGGACAAACCGAATCCACGGAACAGGTTCAAAGATTGGAAGTCGCCCTTGAACAACTTCTACCAGACGAACGGGCCTTGATCTTGCTCTTTTATTGGAAAGAAAAAACAATAGAAGAACTGGTCTCTATCACCGGCTTGACCGCCTCGAATATTAAAGTCAAGCTACATCGCATCCGAAAAAAATTGTTTGTATTATTAAATGGAATGGATCATGAGTAAGATAAACACAAATAAGGAACAACCCGATTTATTGGGGGATTTATTCAAACGCATACCGGAGGAGGAGCTTCCCGCATCGTTCCGTTCGAACGTAATGCGACAAATCATGCTTGAGTCCGCAAAGGCAAAGAAACGCAACGAACGATTCACCCTGGTAGCGGCGATCGTGGCATCGCTTATCATGATTTCCCTCGCAGCCGTATCTTTCGTATATATGGAGATACCCAAGATAGCCCTCCCGATGATAAGCACATCGGCTTTGGCTTTCTATTTATATATAGGAGCCATCACGCTCATTCTTCTATTTGTGGATTATAAATTGAGGAATCTATTTCACAAGAAAGGATAAGCACGAAGCGAGCTCCGTCCGTATACGAGGAATCTATGGACAAGGAACCATTCAGCCGCTCGGCGATCAAAAGACAGATAGAAAGTCCTAAACCCGCACCGGGTTTGTAATCATCCAGCTTCTCAAAGCGATTGAATACCGCAGCTTGTTTTTCAAGGGGAATACCGGCACCCGTATCCGTAACGGCTATGTATACCTTTTCCCGATCTGGCGCAAGTTGGAACGATAGGTTAATCTCACCTTTCTCCGTAAATTTAGCGGCGTTTGTCAACAGGTTTGTCAACAGTTGTTGCAGGCGCAGATTATCTACATGTACCACGATTGGTTCCCCAGCGGGAGAAAAAGTCAATTTAACCCTATCCGGCATCCGGCAGCGCACACTCTCCAATGCCATTTGGCAACACTCCAAAAGCGGATAATCCTTGATATTGAAATGAAGGTCTCCGGTCTCCATCCGGGATAAATCCAATACGTCGTTTACCAGATTCAACATCAAATCCGTATTATTCCGGATGATAGACGAATATTCCTCCCGCTCTTTCGCATCGGTAGAAGGTTCCACCAGCAAACTGGAGAAACCTACGATCGCATTTAACGGGGTCCGGATCTCATGGCTCATATTAGCGAGAAAAGCACTTTTCATCAGGCTGGCCTCTTCCGCACGGGTTTTCTCCTTCATCAATCGTCTTTGGGATTCCAAAAGCAAGTCTTTCTCTCGCTGTAATTGGTTTTTCAAGGATCGTAGATGGCGGTAGTATAAAAACGAGATATAGAGGAGGATCGATAACACGACCGATATGGATAGGATAAAGATCAACAAATCTTGTTTCCGGGCGATACGTCGCCCGGCCTCCTCCAACTCTGTTTCTTTCAATTCCTTTTCGTGCAACTCATGCAAGGTCCGCAATTGATTTACCTGCCGAAGAAAAGAAGTTCCCCGCCTTTTCGTCAGCGTTCTATAAAGTTCATCATATAGAGCCATAACCTCCTCGAGTCGGCCCTGCTCCTTTAAGATATCCGCCTTGAACTGAATATCTTCGGGTAATCGCTCTGTCTCCAACACTTCATTTATATAACGCAGTGCCAACGGGATATCTCCAGCCGCCTTATAATAACGAGCTTTAACCGCTAGATAAGTATTGATCGCATAGTCCTCCTCTACCAAACTATTGCCGACATAGGAAGAGGCTTTATCCAACGCTTTCTTGGCATTTGCCAAATCTCCTTTCGAAAGATAAAAGCTCGTGTAAAAAGAATAAAGCAGCCAATACTCCCGCTCTAGTAGCAAAACATCACCTTTTTCTTGATTAATCTCATATTGCTCATCCAGCAGGGCTTTATATTGTTCCAAGATTCGTTCCGTCAACGTATATTGTTTCGTTCGGACACTACTTTCCAATTGATAAGAAGTTAACCGGATTTTAGTATCCATGATATCGGGAACATCTTTTATATCCTTCAATAAATCCAAACCTTCCTGAAAAGAGACTACGGCATCGCTATCCCTACGGATACGTTGGTAAATCAGCCCTAAAGTCTCCGAACAGCGAAGCAAGCCGTATTTATGATTCAGATTGCTCGCCAACCGATACAGATCCATCGCCTCACTCATTGCCAACTCATAATTCCCTAGCCAAAGGAGATCTTGACTGGAATAACTCTTCACCTCAAACAAGACATACGGATATTCATGGCGGGCCTTCGCCATAGAATCTACGATATTACAGCAATAGACCAAACTATCACGCTTAGACTGATTGTAATAATACTCGGCCATACCTTTCAATCCTCTATATGCGATAGATATGGAATCCACCGCCATCGCGTTCTCATAAAGACGTTGATAATAATCTTTCATTTTGGGCTCTTGCCGATAAAGCAAAGCCAACCGCTGCAATATGGGTAAAGTAGACGCTATCGTCGGGCAGCCCGGTAATACCTTCTCCAAGCTGTCGATCTCTGTTAAACGATCCTTGCCGGGAGGAGGCGTGGAAGATTTCATCGAGCCGCAAAATACAAGGGAGATCATAATAACCACCCCTATACGTATGGATATCCCGTTATCGAATAGATTCATCAGCCTCATATAGGGGTTTCAATTAAATTCGTTGGATGTATAAAGACAAACCGGGCACCGCCCTTATAAGAGACATCTACGGATAAAGAACCTTTAAGCTGTTCCGAGATGATCTGGCAAACAGAAAGTCCCAAACCGGTACCTTGAACAAAGTCGTCTAATTTCTCAAAACGCTCGAATATCTTCTTACACTTATCCTCAGGGATTCCACAGCCCGTATCCGTAACGAAGAAACGAACCTCACCTTTGCTCTCATCCACGGCAAATGAGAGATTAATCTCTCCCTCGGAAGTGAATTTAGCGGCATTCGACAACAAATTTGTCAACAACTGCTGCAAACGCAAGGCATCCGTATTCAAGGTATAAGATTCAAGCGAGGGAGTAAACGTCAATCGGACCCCGGGCTTCACCCGATGACGAATCGAATCCAACACTTTCTGACAACAAGAAACCAGATCATTAGGCTTAACGCTGAACTTGATCTTGCCGGATTCCAGACGGGATAAATCCAGAACATCATTCACCAGATTCAACAGCAACTCCGAACTATGATTTACCTCCCCGGCAAACTCAATCTTTTCCTCCTCACTATATTCGCTAATCGCTAATAATTCAGAGAATCCGACAATAGCATTCAACGGCGTACGTATCTCATGGCTGATACTAGCGATAAAGGCACTTTTCTTCTTGTTCGCCGCCTCCGCCTCTTTCGCCACAACACGAAGCTGCTTCTCCGAAGCGATCAAGGAGTCTTTCTCTTGAAGCAACTCATTTTTCAATCGCTTGGTATGCATATAAATACGCCATAATATATAAAGTAAGCCCGTCAAGACCAATAGAAGACCGATAGATACAGCGATCTGCCTCTGCTTCAAAACTTCTTGCTCTGATCTCAACTTCAACTCTCGATCTTGCTTTTCCAAATCATTCAAGTCATTCAGGATGCGGAGTTGTTCGATCTGCCGGTCAAAAGCTTCCGTATTGATCATTTCCGTCTTATTAATGATCTCCTCATAGATAGCGATCGCCTCTCGCAATTGACCGGACGATTGCAAGACCGCCTTCTTCATCTCCAACTTATCCAGATCACGGTTGATTTTTAAAGCCAGATTGACGGCGGACAACGCGTGCCTATAATCTTTCTTCTTCCAATGATAAAATGATTTTGTCCGGAGATATTGAGCCTCCACCCTATTCCCAAAAGAACTATCTAAATAAGCGGTTGCCTTATCCAGATACGTCTGTGCCTTTTGCAAATTCCCTTTCATGGTACATAGCTCGCAGAAATAACAATTTACCAAACAACGATAACG
>OJRL01001423.1_pt1 | contig 9262 bp, 7 predicted proteins | sample 1599191 | NCBI WGS metagenome assembly OJRL01 (sample SAMN03922537, study PRJEB24848) | human gut metagenome | isolation source: stool sample | host: Homo sapiens | place: Germany | collected 2010-05
TTTAGACTGGTTTTCGTTGTCAGTCGGTGGTGTTGGGGTATCGCGTGGTGGTGTGGAATTCGTTCCAGTCGATGCCGGTCCCGTATGCGGGCGCGACGCTGTCGTCCGGTTCGGGCGTCGTTGCCTTTTCGCCCTTCCGCAGGGCGTCGGGGATGAATGACTCCGGTCGTGGGTGCGCGGTCTTCATGTAGCATACCCATTCGCACGCGCGGCGCATGTGCTCCTCGGGCAGCCCGCGATGGTTGCGCAATACGTCCTTGACGACCGAGTTGACGCCGCCCTCCAGCCGGTTCGTGGTGCGCGCCACCGGACCGCCCTTCAGCAGTTCCGGCTCGAGATAGGCGAACAGCCTGCCCTCGCGGAACAGCCTCTCCAGCCGCCGGTAGCAGCGTCGCAGCTCCTCGTGCGTCCACCACCACCGGCGCCTCGACGCCTTGGGGTTGGACGGGTCGTCGCGCGCGTAGGTGCGTTCGGCGATGAAGTCCTTCCACCGTTCGTGCCATGCGTTGAGGGCCTCGCCCCACCTGACGGCCTGCCCGGCCGTCTCGACCGAGGTGAGCCTGTCGGACAGCCTCTTCAGCTCGCGGCCGGCCTGGAGCCCGGGCCTGGACGTCAGGTCCGTCCTCGTGTTGCGCTGCACGTGCACCAGGCAGCGCTGGATCCTCGTTCCCGGCCACGCCTGCGTGCACGCCGCCTCCGCGCCGCGCAGCCCGTCGGTGATGAGCACGTCCGGCGCGGGAAGCCGGGAGAACAGGGCCAGGTATGCGGCCTTGGACTCGTGCGCGCACCACTGCCGGTCCAGCACCTCGCCGGTTTGCCCGTCGATGGCGATGATCAGGCACCAGCCGTGGCCCATGTACGTGCCGTCCGCCATGACCGTGTGGCGCCTGGCGTCCGGCGGGGCGATGCGCGGGCGGATGCGCCAGCACCATGCGATTCGTTTGCGCAGGGCGCGGGCGTCGCCCGCGGAGTCCGCCGCCCTTTGGGATGACGGCCCCGGCAGCCAGGAAAGGAACTCCTCCAGCGTCCGCTCCCGCCTGCGCCGCCGCTGCGGCATCGTCGAGCTCAACCGGCAGGCCGGGCATTTCCACCGCTGGACGCCCTTGCCGGTCCGCCCGTTCTTCTTCATCGCACGCCCGCACACGGGGCATCTCTTCGCTTTGCTGGATGGTGTTCTCACGCCATCCAGCCCACCACCGGGGACGCATCATTTTCCACGCGACAAAAATGACAGGCCGACACGCCTGCTCCCACAAGGCCGGGCCACGGTTATAAGCACCACAAAAGTTCCTATAGGCCCGAACGTCTCGTGCATGCTCTGCGGGCTTCTCTCCCATGCCCGCCGGTAGAGGCGCTCGAGTCGTTCGTCGGTCATCGCGTTGGCCGCGAGCCACGCGTCGCTTTCGGGCCGTTCCGTGTGCTGGTGGCACCACCAGCAGATCGCCTTCAGCCGTCTGACCAGCCGCAGTCCGCGGTGGCGGCGCGGCATGTCGCGCAGGCGCGCGTTCCATGATTCGACGAGGTTGTTCGTGGACGGCACTGGGCCGGCTGCCGCGAGCCCCTCGTCGAGGAACATGAACGGTTGGCCCTCCCGGATGCGCCTGCGGATCATGCGCCGCGCCTTGACGAGCCTTTGGTGCATGTCGTTCACGCTGCCGCAATCAACGACATGGTTTGCGTGTACCTGACGATGTACAAGTGGTCGGCTTCGATAACGTGCCGGAAGCCGAGTACTCGGTGCCGGCGCTGACCACCATCGATCCTCATATCGATGATTATGCCAAGCATGCCGTTGACATGCTTATCGACCGCATCGAAGGATACTCAGGCCCGGCCCGTACGTACACCACCGATTTCACATTGGTGGAACGTGCCTCAACTCGACTTGCCCACTAGCATCCAACAAGTTCGCATCGGCTTCGTGAGGAGTGTGTGTCTACTCGAACAATGCGGCGTCAGTCGCTGGGTAGCCAAGTTGGAACGCGGTGTAGGCGTGCTTGGCGGCCAGTGCGGCGAGGATGAGCAGCGTATCGCTCTCGGTGGAAGATTTCGATTCGGTCACGGCCTTGATCTGCGCGCGGGCGCAGTCCATTTCGATGGCGGCGGCGGTCGGTACGGTCTGGCCACTTGCCTTGTCGGCGATGGTGGTGGGGTTGGCCAGTAGTTGGTCGATGGCATAGACCTTTTGGCGGGGGTCGTTTTGGCCGGAAGAACTGGATTGTGCGCCGGAATCATCAAAATTGCCGTTCGCCAGCGCAACCAACTGCTGCCCGGCGGTCTTATGCATATCGCTCAACGCCAACGTAGCCCCAGCGGTCTGTCCTCGTGCGGCCAAGACCTCGATAGCGAATCCGGCGCGATCCTCGGCCACGGCCATCGCATCCAATACCGATCGATCAACGTTGGCGGACGTGACGCCATCAAGACGCGCCGGCGTCACCTCAGGCGCGGACTGCCCGAATTTATCGGCCAGAAAAGCCAGCCATTGCTTGGTCTGCGCGTCACGTAACGTTCCCTCGGCAAAACGACCCGAACAATACCCGGCAACGTCAATCCAAGCCAGGGGAGCGGCCAGACCGGTGGCATACTGCTCTAATAACGGCGTGCCTTCAGCCGGATGGGTGGCGTAGCCCGCCAACGTCATCGCTTTCTCGCAAGGGGTCATTTGAGCTTCTGCCTCGGCCCGTCCGGCCAGTCGCGGCATCGAACACGCCGAAAGCGAACACAGCATCGCGCTCGCGCATAGTACGGATGCCAAGCGCCGGGTAAACCGTCCTGAAGAGAAGCGTGTCTGCATGGAAACCTACACTAATAGCTAACTGTGACCACTCATAGGCCATGCGCCACATAACTTCATAGGAGGTACGGATCGATGGAACTGGACCTGACAGGAATACACAAGCTCGCCGCCGAGCAAGGAATCGACCCCGAAACCCTGGATGATGCGCTGGCAGAGGCCCTGCGCCTCGCCTACCTCAAGACCCCGCACGCCGCCAAGCACGCGCGCGTGGAGCTTGACGAACGTTCCGGCAACTTCACCGTGTGGGCCGCCGACGAAATTCCGGTCGAACCCACCGAAGACAACCCTTACCCCGTTCCCAAGCTGGGCGAGGAATACGATGACACCCCGCGTGACTTCGGCCGTCTCGCCGCAGCCACCGCACGCCAGGTCATCACCCAGCTGTTCCGCCGCGCCGAAGATGAGAAGGTATTCGGTGCGTTCTCCGGCCAGAAGGGCAAGCTCATCACCGGCATCATCCAGCAGGATGCTTCCGACCCCTCCAACGTGCATGTCGCGATGGGCGATGTCGAAGCCATTCTGCCTCGCCGTGAGCAGGTGCCCGGCGAACGTTACCGCCACGGCGAACGCATCCGCGTGTACGTGGTGAACGTGGCCCGTGGCATCAAGGGCCCGGAAATCGTGGTGTCCCGCTCCCACCCGGAGCTGGTCCGCAAGCTGTTCGAGCGCGAAGTGCCGGAACTGGTCTCCGGTGCCGTGTCCATCATGGCCATCGCTCGTGAGGCCGGCGCCCGCACCAAGATCGCGGTCAAGGCCAACACCGATGGCGTGAACCCGAAGGGCGCGCTGATCGGCCCCGGCGGCGCTCGCGTGCGTGCCGTTATGGAGAACCTTGGCCCGGAGAAGATCGACATCGTCGACTACTCCGACGATCCGGCCAAGTTCGTGGCAGCCGCGCTGTCCCCGGCTGTGGCCACCGGCGTGCAGGTGATCAGCGAGAAGAACAAGACCGCCATCGCCTTCATCCACGACGACCAGCTGTCCCTGGCCATCGGCAAGGAAGGCCAGAACGCACGACTGGCAGCCAAGCTGACCGGCTGGAAGATCGGCATCGAATCCGCCGAGGCCCATGCCAAGAAGGTCGCCGCCGAAAAGGCCGCCCAGGCTGCGGCCGAGGCTGCTGCTCCGGAAGCCGAATAGGCCGCCGGGCTCGAAGGCGAATGATCTTCAGGGCGCATTATTTCCTGATACGAGCCGCGTCAGCAATGGCGCGGCTCGCTGCGTCTACGCTATCCAGCGCTATGAGTATGCTTGATTGGCGTATGTGGGCTGGCGCAGTGTGCGCGAAATCGCCCACACCAGAGACGAGGTAACACGATCATGGTCGCACGATGAGACAGGGTAGGCTTGCCGTCATCACCAACTGACCACGCCCATGCACGCGCGTGGTCACAGAATAGGAGTAATTAGTGGCGAAACCACGCGTATACGAACTGGCTAAGGTTTTGAATGTCGATAGCAAAACCGTGCTTGAGAAGCTTAAGGACATGGGAGAATTCGTCAAGTCCGCTTCTTCTACGATTGAACCGCCGGTAGCCCGGCGTCTGAAGGCAGAGTTCGCCAAGGACAACGCCAAGGGCGATTCCAAGCCCGTGCAGCAGCGCCGCCCGGCCGCACCTTCGGCCCCGGCTTCCACTTCATCTTCCGCACCGACTCCGGCCGCTCCCGCACGTCAGGCATCGCCTGCCTCGGCACATCAGCAGGCTCCGACTCCGGGTGCACCGACACCGCGTCCGCAGGGCGGCGCACGCCCCGGCATGCCGACCCCCGGCCGCCACGGTCAGAACGACAACCGTGAGAATGGTCGCGATAATCGCGAAGGCCGTGAGAACGGTCGTCAGAGTCGCCCGAACGATCGCCGTAACAACGATCGTCGTAACAACCAGGGCCGTCCGAACAATGGCCAGCCGGTTCAGCATCAGAACAACCGCGGCAATGCTTCGGCTCCGCGCCCGCACGCTCAGGGCGGCGCCGGTGCCAATGGCGGCAATGCCGCTTCAAATGCGATTCCGCGCCCGCACGCTCAGGGCCCGCGCCCGGGCAACAACCCGTTCTCCCGCAAGCAGGGTATGCACACCCCGACGCCGGGTGATATTCCGCGTCCGCATCCGATGGCTCGTCCGACTGCTGATAACGGTCGTGGCGGTCGTCCGGGCCGTCCCGGCCAAGGCCAGGGGCAGGGCCGCGGCTTCCGTGGCGGTCGTCCGGGCCAAGGTGGTCAGGGCGGTCCGCGTCCCGGCCAGTGGGGCCACAACCGTCCGGGTCAGGGCGGCGGCTCCCAGGGTGCCGGTCAGGGCGGCGCACGCGGCGGCTTCCGTGGGGGCCAAGGCGGCGGCAATAACTTCCAGGGCGGCGGTGCACCGAGCAACGGTCCCGCACGTGGCGGCGGTCGCGGCGGTCGCGGCGGTGCCGCAGGCGCATTCGGACGTCAGGGCGGCAAGTCTTCAAAGGCCCGTAAGAACCGTCTGGCAAAGCGCCATGAGTATGAGGAGCTGAAAGCACCGACCATCGGCGGCGTTCGCATCCCCAACGGCAACGGCCAGACCATCCGTCTGCGTCAGGGCGCGTCCCTGGCCGATCTTGCGGAGAAGATCAACGTCAACCAGGCCGCGCTGGTCACCGTGCTCTTCCACCTGGGTCAGATGGCTACCGCCACCCAGTCCTTGGATGAGGAGACCTTCCAGATTCTGGGCGAAGAGATCGGCTGGAACATCCAGCTCGTTTCCGCCGAGGAGGAAGACAAGGAGCTGCTCCAGCAGTTCGACATCAACCTTGACGAGGAAGAACTGCAGGATGACGAGGATCTCAAGCCTCGCCCGCCGGTCGTTACCGTCATGGGCCACGTCGACCACGGTAAGACACGACTGCTGGATACCATCCGCAAGACCAACGTCATCGCACGTGAGGCCGGCGGCATTACCCAGCGCATCGGTGCCTACCAGGTCACCGTGAACCTTGAAGGCGAACCGCGCAAGATCACCTTCCTCGATACCCCTGGCCACGAGGCGTTCACCGCCATGCGTGCCCGTGGTGCCGAGCTCACTGACGTCGCGATCCTCGTGGTCGCCGCCGACGATGGTGTGATGCCCCAGACCGTTGAGGCCATCAACCACGCTCAGGCCGCCAAGGTGCCGATCGTCGTGGCCGTCAACAAGATCGATGTGCCCGGTGCCAACCCGGAGAAGGTCCGCGGCCAGCTCACCGAGTTCGGCTTGGTCCCTGAAGAGTATGGTGGCGACACCATGTTCGTCGACATCTCCGCCAAGCAGAACCTGCACGTCGACAAGCTGCTCGAAGCCGTGCTGCTCACGGCTGACGCTGAGCTGGACCTCCGCGCCAACCCCGACATGGACGCCCGTGGTGCCACCGTCGAAGCCCGACTCGACAAGGGTCGTGGTGCCGTGGCCACTGTGCTGGTTCAGCAGGGTACGCTCCACGTGGGCGATGCCATCGTGGCCGGCACTTCGTACGGCCGCGTGCGTGCCATGCTCGACGAGAACGGTCAGCCGATGGAAGCGGCCGGTCCGTCCACACCTGTTCAGGTGCTGGGCTTGACCTCCGTGCCCACCGCCGGTGACCTCTTCCTGGTCGCCTCCGATGATCGTGCCGCTCGCCAGATTGCCGAGAAGCGTCAGGCCACCGAGCGTGCCGCCCAGCTGGCCAAGCGTCGCAAGGTCGTCTCCCTCGAGGACTTCAAGAAGAAGTTCGCCGAGTCCGAGATCGACATGCTCAATATTGTCATCAAGGGCGATTCGTCCGGTTCGGTCGAGGCGCTCGAGGATTCCTTGATGAAGATCGAGGTATCCGACGAGGTCGGCATCCAGGTCATCCACCGCGGCGTCGGTGCAATCACCCAGAATGATGTCAACCTGGCCACGGTCGACAAGGCCGTTATCATCGGTTTCAACGTGCGTCCGAACCGTCAGGTCGCGGACCTCGCCGAGCGCGAGGGCGTGGAGATCAAGTACTACTCGGTCATCTACCGTGCGATCGAAGACATCGAGGCATCCCTCAAGGGCATGCTCAAGCCGGAATACGAAGAGGTCGTCACCTCTCACTCCGAGATCCGCGAGATCTTCCGCTCCTCCAAGTTCGGCAACATCGCCGGCGTTATGGTGCAGGACGGCGAGGTCAAGCGTGGTACGAAGTGCCGTATCCTGCGCAACGGCGTGGCCACGGTCAACGACCTCGAGATCTCCTCGCTGCGTCGCTTCAAGGACGACGTTCAGTCCGTCAAGGAAGGCTACGAGGCTGGTATCAACCTCGGCACCTTCAACGACATTGAACTCGGCGACATCATCGAGACCTTCGAGATGCGGGAAGTCGAGCGCAAGTAGTCATTGTTAAGCCCCCTCTGACGAGGGGGCTGTCAGCCGCAGACTGACTGGGGGAGAGACATGGTAGTTCCATGATTTTCTCTCCCCCAGCCTCACTGCGTTCGGCAGCCCCTCGTCAGAGGGGGCTCAAGTCTAGAAAAGGAAATTCCTATGGCAGGAACCAACCCGCGCGCCGCACGTATTGCGGCCTTGATTCAGCGTGTCGTCGCCTCCTCCATTGAGCGCGAACTGCATGACAAGCGACTCGCCAGCATCACCGTCACCGAAGTTCGTGTGACCAACGATTTGCAGATCGCCAAGGTCTACTGGACCCAGCTCGGCCACGAAGGCCACGAGGAAGGCGAACGCAAGCGCGCCCAGCAGGCACTCGATCAGGCCAAGGGCCACCTGCGTTCTCTGGTGGGCCACAAGGCTGGCCTGCGCCTGACTCCGCAGCTCCAATTCGTGTTCGATGAAGTGCCCGGCGAGGCTCACGAGATCGAAGACATACTCGCCGTGGCCAAGAAGCGTGATGAAGAACTCGCCCGTGCTCGCGCCACCGCCCAGTACGCCGGCGACGCCGATCCGTACAAGCATGACGACGAGCCCAGCGACGACTTCGAAGACGACTCTGACGAGGAGTAGTGTGCTTCATACAACACCCAGCGGTCTGCTCATCATCGACAAGCCGCAAGGCGTGACCAGCTTCGACGCCGTCGCCGCCGTGCGCGGCGCGTTGCACATCAAGAAGGTCGGTCACGCCGGCACCCTTGACCCCATGGCCACTGGCACGCTGGTCATCGCCTTCGGCCACGCCACACGACTGCTCAACGCCATCGTGGCGCATGACAAAACCTACGAGGCCACCATACGCCTCGGCCTGCGCACCACTACCGACGATGCCGAAGGCGAGGTGCTTGTCGATGGTGAAGCCCGTTCCCGCTGGCAAACGCTATCAGCGCAGCTGACTGAGGGTGGCCAGAGCGGCGAACCAACGGCGTTACCAACTGCCTCATGGCAAGACCTGCTCACACGCACCATCGCCACCAATTTCACCGGCGATATCGAACAAGTCCCCAATACGTTCTCCGCCATCAAAATCAACGGCCAGCGTGCCTACGACTTGGCTCGCGAAGGCAAGGATGTGGAACTCAAACCCCGCCCGGTCACCATCAGCGAATTCACCGTGCTGGATATCCGCAGCGGATTCGTAGCAGGGGAGCAGGCCGCTGAACCATTGCGGGAAGACGCGAACACGGGAGCGATTCCCGCACTTGATGTTGACGTGCGGATCAGCTGTTCATCGGGCACCTATATCCGTGCGCTCGCCCGCGATCTCGGCAAAGAACTTGGCGTCGGCGGATACCTGACCCGTTTGCGCCGTACGCGAGTCGGCCGATTCGCGTTGCCGGACGATGCCAGCGGACTTATCGCTCCTGAGGCGATGCTTGACACGCGAACCCATACCGTCACCGCACATACCGATCAGAAGACGTTCACTAATCGGGAAGGGCAAACCGTCACGCGCAGCAAGTGCGTATTGGACACTCCTGAAGGTCTTGCCGGTGACGAGCGCCGCAACTGGCTGCTTGACCATGCCCTTACCATGGAACAGGCCGCTCGAGGTGCGATGCCGGCGCTTGACATCACTCCTGAGGAGGCCAGCGAATTGCGCTTCGGCCGCCGTATTGAGCGTACAATCAGCGAGCCCACTGCCGCCATTGTGCCGCAAACGCATGATGTGGCGGCGATTATCGAGCGTGCAAACGCTCATCAGGCCAAGCCGGTCACCGTATTCCCCCTCGCGTAAAGTAGACGCGGTGAAAAGTGCAGCTTGATACAGGCCGCGCACAACAACGTCTATATTGCATGAATAACATCGCACGGATAAAAGGAACAGCACACTGATGGATATCACGCACCTGACCCCTGACGCCGAAGGTTCGATTGAATGGCCCTCGTTCAGTAACGATAAGAAGGCCGTGGTGACATTGGGCGCATTTGATGGCATGCACTTGGGTCATCAGGCGGTGATCAAGCGTGTGGTGGAACTCGCGCACCAGCATGATGCTTTTTCCGTGGTGATTCTGTTTGACCCGCGCCCCGCATTCGTGCACGGCTGGGTCACTGTCTCTTATACACATCT
>OJRL01001436.1_pt1 | contig 9183 bp, 13 predicted proteins | sample 1599191 | NCBI WGS metagenome assembly OJRL01 (sample SAMN03922537, study PRJEB24848) | human gut metagenome | isolation source: stool sample | host: Homo sapiens | place: Germany | collected 2010-05
CTGCATTTTTTCTCATAGTGCATATTCTCCTTTCATAGATAAAAGACAAAAAGACAAGGAGCCGTGTTCAAAAACTGTCCAAAACAGTGTGACCCTCTGCCATCTAGTGAAGTATTTTATCATTAAACACCGTCTTGTGTCAAGCACCGGCGTACATTTGACCGCGTACTATTTACCATCACAGACATATTCACGAAAACCGGCCTTTTTTTACCATTTTTGTTGTTCTTTTACCACAATAAGCGAATAATACCCTGCCTGGTCCGGAATTTGCTCTGTTCCTCTGAAAATCATTTCATTTTCCATGCCGCAGTTTTCCACCATAACTGCCCCCGCCTTCTGTTCCAGCAGCGTTTTTTTCACCGCATCCATTTTAGAGGCTGCCTTCATAAGTACCTTTGTGCCGGAAAGGGACAGAGATTCTTCCACTCCGTAGGCGGAGGGAATGATATGAAGCTGCTCAGACCGGTCCGCGAGGCTGTCTCCGAGACGGGCGCTGGCCGCACAAAAGGAGGGAACGCCGCTTATGATCTGTGTTTCGTAGCCTCTGGCCTTTATGATACCACCTTTGTACCGGGAAGAGCAAGAGCCTCCTCCACGCCATAGGCGGAGGGGATGATATGGAGCTGCTCGGAGCGGTCCGCAAGGCTGTCCCCAAGACGGGCGCTGACCGCGCAGAAGGAAGGAACGCCGCTTATGATCTGCGTTTCGTAGCCCCTGGCCTTTATGATACGGTGAAGATAAATATAGGTGCTGTATATTGTAGGATCGCCCAGGGTCAGGCAGGCTACGTCCTTTCCTGCTTTTAACTGCTCCTCTACCAGATCTGCGGCCTGCTCATAGGCTGCGTTTAAAACCTTCCTGTCCTTTGTCATGGGAACTGCGAGAGAAAGACACGCCTTTTGATCCAGCTCAGGCAGAAGCCCTCTGGCAATCTGGTAACTCACTGCCTGCTCTCTTGTCCGGGCAGGGACAGCCAGAACCTCACATTTTTTTATAGTTTCTGCCGCAAGAAAGGTCATAAGCCTTGGATCTCCCGGTCCTACGCCTACGCCGTATAAAATTCCATGCATAAATAATCATTCTTCCTTTCTCTTGTTTTTATTCTTTTAAAAAGAAATCCGGGAAGCATATCCGCCTCCCGGATTTCTTTTTAATGTCTGTGCATAGAGAACTGATCCATGGGATATTTCTTCAGATTTTCCAGAATTCTTCTGTCATCTGCCTCTCCGATCAGCTGGTCTCTGGCCTTCTTTGCCTCTGTCTCACCCTTATGCTTGCTGGGGCCACCGACACAGCCCCCTGCGCAGACCATGCCCTCGACAAAGTCCTCAGGCAGACGGCCTACCTTCATGAGAAGAAGCGCCTTTTTACACTCGGCTCCTCCGTTGCAGCGAAGTACCTTTGCGTCAAAGTTTTCTTCTCTCTCCTTCATGCACTCTACAACAGCCGCCGTTACGCCTCCGCCGTTTCCAAAACGCTTTCCGAATACAGAGCCTTCCTGATACTCGTTCGTTGCGGGCTGCAGCTCTACACCCTTGGCGCGCATCATGGCGCGGATCTCGCCAAAGGTCATAACATAATCTGCATTTCCCTCAATATTCAGATCCAGGCTCTCACTCTTTTTCGCAATACACGGGCCAATAAATACAGTCACTACATCATGATCCTGGCTCTTTAACAGTCTGGATACGGCGCACATAGGTGATACGGTAGTTGACATATTGTCAAGAAGCATAGGGAAATGCTGCTTGATCATATTTACAAATGCGGGGCAGCAGGATGTAGTCATCTTCTTGCCCTCTTTGTAGGCCTCTGCCCACTCCTCTGCCTCATAAGCTGCCGTCATGTCGCCGCCCAGAGCCACTTCAACCATGTCTGCAAAGCCCATCTGCTTTAAGGCCACGCGCCAGCTCTCCATGGTGATATCCGATCCGAACTGTCCTTCCGTCGCGGGCGCCACCATGGCGACTACCTTCTTGCCCGCCTTGATCAGACGGATCACATCTACCATAAAGGTCTTGGAACCAATAGCTCCAAAGGGGCAGCTGTGGATACAGGCGCCGCACTGGATACACTTCTTTTCATCGATCACACAGATGCCATACTCGTCATATGTGATCGCATCTACCGGACAGACCTTTTTGCATGGGCGCTCCAGATGGGCGATCGCATTATAAGGACAGGCCTGTGCGCACTTGCCGCACTCCTTGCACTTATTTGGATCAATATAGGCATGGTCGTGACCCATGGTGATGGCTCCAAAATTACAGGAATTCTGGCAGGCCTTTCCCATACACTTGCGGCAGTTATCTGTGACAATATAGGACGCAATAGGACACTCCTCGCAGGCTGCGTTAATAACCTGAACCACATTGGAACTGTCTCTTCCTGTAGGGCACTTGCCTTCTGCCAGACGGACTCTCTGCTTGATGATCTCACGCTCCTTGTAAATACAGCAGCGGTAGCTGGCCTGAGGGCCCGGAATCATATCATAGGGGATCTCATCCCTTTTTTCCTCCAGATTTCCCTCCCATGCAGCTTTCGCGACCTCATAGAGCACGTCATGTTTCAGGCGCAGGATCGTTGCATCATTTGTTACCATTTTTCATTTCCTCCATTCATAATCCCGGACGCCTGTTCTAAGCGTCCAGACAGCAAATATATATCTTGGAAGGCCCAAAGGGCCCATTGCCAACTTAATAATAGGTGATAACCACCTTTTTTCCCATATCCTCGATCAGATGGCGCAGCTGCTCCACCAGATTCTGGCGGATTCCCAGATCAAAAGGAAGACCCGGATTCTGATAGGCACTGTTGATGGCCTTTCCCACATACAGATGAACCTCCGTACAGTCCTCGATCAGGATCTTTGCCACCATGGAGCCGCCATTGGGCTTATCCAATTCCTCAAAAAAATCCTCCGATACGGTTTCATTCTTTACATACCGCCGCAAAAGCTGCAGCACACGGTTCAGCGTAAGGACGCCTTCTGTCACCAGATCTACCCCGTCCATATAGGCAATGGGCGGAATCTCCGGATCCACATAGTCCAGCGATACATCCAGCTTCCGGTTCAGAACCCGTGACACAATGGTAGCGCTGGTGCCGCCGCATACAATGGTCGTGGCATTGGGATCGGACATAAAATCCTCTACCATGGCTGTATCATCCTCTGGATTTCGGGCCGGACCAGTCATCAGATGAACCGGCTTGCTGTTTATGATGCGCATACAGGCCACTGTGGTATCGTCTCCCGGATGAAACTGGTACAGCTCATCACAGGCACGGCTGATGGATGCAGCCAGACGCATGGCGGAAACGGTGATCTGATACTGGCGCACCGCATAGTCCGCTATATCCTTCCACAGCCAGCCAAAGTTTAAAAGATCGCCAACTCCCGCATGAATAGTGCCGTCGCTCATAAGGATTAAAGCGTCTCCCTTCTGCACCTTAAAACGGTATTCATTGATCCGTTTTCCCTGAAGTTCCCGGATGTTCTGGGGAATTTCCATCAGTTTTCCGTCCCGGATAAAAATGCAGCCCGGATTGTCATACTCTACCAGATAGGCGTCTCCATTATGGAAAACCTGCAAAATGCTGAAGGTAGAGTAGGCCACCTGGCGCACCTGGCAGATGGGAAGGGTCTCACTGATGGTATCCACACATTCCTCCAGGGTAGCTCCGTTTAAAAACATGGTTCCCAGGATTTTTGAGGTAAGAGTAGATAAAATATTGGCCTTGACCCCGCTTCCCATACCGTCAGCCAGAATCATAATGTTGGAATCCTCTGTCTGAAGGATTTCCACCTTGTCGCCGCAGAGGATCTCACTGTATTTGTTCAGGCTTTTGTAAGCAACATCTACCGTTATCTCCATACGCTACCTCCCAAAGCCCGGAGACTTGGGCCGGATGCTCCCCAGATGGACATAGCCTGCCGGCTTTTCTGCCGTTTCTGAGCTGTCCGCCTTGGAGGCGGATGCTCCCGATGCTCCCGGCCGTATACCCGGCGCTCCCGAAATGACAGCCTGTGCTCCTGCCTGCCTTGGAGAGCCGCCTCCCAGGGAATCCCTTGTCATCACACCGCTTAGTGGAACCGCCCCGCTTCCCATATGGACATTTCCCAAAGGCAATAGTTTCCAGCTTCTTCTCATAATCCTCCTGAGCCAGTTCCTCCTCACGGGTGATATCAATAAAGGTAGCAAGCACTGCATTTTCCTTTTCTATGTATACAATGTTCTGGAGTGTGGACAAATGGTACTCCGGATAGCTGACCCGCTTTCCATGGATATTCTGATGGGTGTCGAATACCCACTGGAAATCCACCGGATCAATAAATTCATACAGATACATCTCAAGCGCCTCTGAGCGCGTCTTTCCAAAGTATTTCTCTCCCACATCGGAATACTCTAAAATCCGCATATCCGGCCCTACAATGAGCACAATATTAGGAGAAGTTTCCATTACCAGATTAGACATGGATTCCGCCTTTTCATGCATATAAGGAATGCACATGGAAACCTCTGCCTTGTGCTGGAATACGGCGATCGCCTTTTCCCGGCAGGTAGGATAACCGCAGGCCCCGCAGTTTAACTCATCCTCCGGCTTAAATTTATTCGTCATGCGCAGGATCTGGCGGATCTGCTCCTCTGTCGGCATAGGATCTTTGGGCGAACGGTCTAAAAACTCTTTTCTGAAAGAAACTGCCTCAACCGCATGCTCCATCTGGGAACGGTCGGCCGGCTCCCTGCAGATCCGTTCCTCCATATCCAGCTTTACTTTAAAGCGTGAAATAAACTCCTCATCATCCACCGTCGGCCCCTTAATACAGCCGCCGGCGCACATATTCATTTCAATAAAACACCCTTTGATCTCTCCCCTGGCCATGCTCCTGCACAGGTCAATACTTCAATAAAGCACCCTTTGATCTCTCCCCTGGCCATGCTCCTGCACAGGTCAATACAGTTTGTCTCCCCATGGACATAGAACTTGCGGTAGCCGTCTCCCCTGCTTTCTTCCTCAGCCAGTACCGAATTTACCACTCCGTTTGTAACAGGATACAGGCGGTTTACCTTGGGATCAAAGGCCGTAACGGGCATATCCTCACAATCCTCAATGGAAATTTCCTCCTGATCCAGCCATTTTTTCATATCCCGGAAATTCAAGACCGCATCAATGCAGTTATCATGGCGAGGATCGTTTGCCTCCTTCTTTTTTGCAATACAGGGGCCTAAAAATACTATCTTCACCTCACGCCCCAGTTCTTCCTTTAAAATGCGTCCGTGGGCGATCATGGGAGATACCACCGGCGCAAGGTATTTTACCAGCTCCGGATAGTAAATCTCGATCAGGTCATTGACACTGGGGCAGCAGGTGGTAATGATATTTTCCATCTGATGCTCCTTAAGCAGTCTGGCATACTCTGCCGTCACATAGGCAGCGCCCTCGGATGTTTCCCTCACATCCTCAAACCCCAGACGGATCAGTGCCCCACGGACCTGGCCGATGGTCTTATATTTTAACAGACCCATATAAGAGGGTGCAATGGAAACCACTACCCTCTCGCCGGCTGCGATCCAGCCCTTCACCAGCTCCAGATCGCTTCTCAGCGTCTTTGCAGACTGCGGGCATATCTTCAGGCAGTGGCCGCAGAGAATACACTTATCAGGCATGATCACAGCCCGTCCATCCTTGACCTGGATGGCCTTTACCTCGCAGTAGCGGACGCACTTATAGCAGTGCTTACATTTTGTGGCCTTGAAATCAATGATTTCCATGCCCATAATCACAGTCTCCCTTTGATCTCGTTTTCAAAAAACGCTTCTGTGTCCTCCGGCTTCAATGAATATAACTCTCCGTCCACGGTCACACATACGCCGTGGTCGCAGTTTCCGGAGCAGAAAGCTCCGTTTAAGTCAACCTGTTCCGACAGGCCGTTTTCATTTACAAGCTTCTGAAGCTTTTCAATAATCTCTCTGGAACCCTTTAAATGGCAGGCGCTTCCAATACATATTGTTACTTTCATTTTCACTTCACCCTCCGTTATTCGTTTCACTCTGTCTGTATGTTCTTTATCCTTTATACAGGGGTCTCCCCACATGTAATGCCATTATCTCATATTGTCATATTTTTATCAATAATATTTCTGCAAAAACAAAGGGTTTCCGATGGAAAAGTGTGGTATACTGGATATATTTCAAACGATATGCCTGCCGGACAGAACCGCCCGGCAAAGCCAAATGGAGGAATCAGAAAATGGAACAAAAGACAGGACTTGTGCTGGAAGGCGGCGGAATGCGCGGGATCTATACAGCCGGCGTGCTGGATCTCTTTATGGATCAGGGAGTAACCTTTGACGGAGTGATCGGAGTATCCGCAGGAGCCATCCACGGCTGCAGCTTTCTTTCCGGACAGCGCGGGCGGAACATCCGATATTATAAAAAATACTGCCAGGATCCTCGCTTTATGAGCGTTAGAAACCTTATCCTCACCGGAGACATCGCAGGAGAACGGTTCTGCTACCACACGCTGCCGGAAAAGCTGGATCCTTATGACTATACAGCCTTTAACAATAATCCGGCCGAATTTTATGTAGGCTGCAGCAATGTAGAAACAGGAAAACCGGAGTATCTGCATCTGACCGACATGAAACAGCAGATCGACTATCTGCGGGCCTCTGCATCACTGCCTCTGGTATCAAAAATCGTACATGCCGGAGGGAAAAAGCTGTTAGACGGCGGCTGTACGGACAGCATCCCGGTAAAAGCCTTTATGGAGCTTGGATACCCAAGGAATGTTGTTGTCCTTACCCGCCACAGGGGTTACCGGAAAAAAGCAGAGGGAACCCGGCTTACCGAACTGTGCTACCGCCATTATCCAGCCTTTGTAAAAACCATTAAAAACCGGCCATCCGTGTACAACCGGACGCTGGATGAGATCGAGTCTCTGGAAAACAGCGGCCAGGCTTTTGTGATCCGCCCCAGCAGGCCTCTTACCATCGGACGAATGGAAAAGGATCCGCAAAAGCTTCAGCTTGTTTACGAGCTTGGGTATCATGACGCAGCCAGATGCCTTTTAGACCTTTTATCCTGGAAACAGGGACCGGCCAGATGACCGGTCCCTGTTTCCATTCAGAAGTTTACCTGCTGCAAATTCTAATTGCAGCCGCCGCTGTCTCTTCCGCAGCAGCTTCCTTCTCTTTCACAGGTGCTCCCCTCTCTGCCATTCCGGCCCCAGACAGCATCATTCCAGCCCTGCCAGTACCCCCAGTTCCAGCCGTCGCGGTATCCCTGACGGTATGCCCGGCGTTCCCTGTCCGCTGCCTGTGTTCCGCCGCAGCCGCAGGAACCGGTCGTTCCGGTACCGCCAGCCCCCGTATTGCAGTTTCGGCAGCCGCAGCAGCAGCCGGAAATCCTGCATCCGCAGCCGCATCTGTTTTGGCATCCGCAGCCACATCTGTTTTGACATCCACAGCCAGAACCATTTCCATTCTGTTCTGCATTTCTGCATCCATTATTACAACAGCATAAAAGACAACACATAATCTCTACTCTCCTTTTTTAATTGGTTGTACCATATCATATGGGACAGTGAGACAAAGTGTTCCTGTGCAAAAACCGTCACCTGTTATGTATCTCTTCATAAAATAATAAAGAAAGAATAAAAAGGAGATTTCAAACAATGGAAGCATATATGGATGCAAAAGCTTCAACCTGCAGCTGCGGATGCGGATGCAGAAGCCGTGTCGTTCCCGGCGTATCAGACAGACCGGCCGCACAGCCGGAATATTCCGGACCATCCACCCAGATGTGGCCCGGATGGGATATGAATCAGTCCCTTCCTTATGGAGAAGCCGGATATCCCCAGACAGGATATCCTCAGATAGGAACAAATATGAATCAGGGAAGTACCGTATGGCCCATCGTGAACTGCCCGGATACCACAGCCGGTTATCTGGAACAGCATCACCCCGTAGCTATGGCCTATGTACCGTGGCAGCAGTGGCAGACTGCCTATGCGCCTGAACGCGGCCTCATGCAGGGAACCATCTTCCCTGACCTGGATCTTCCATTTAATTACGGGAGGTGCGGACGATGACAGAACATCTTCAGAACTCATCAAGAGGAGCCATGCTCCAGGCAGTAAACCAGACCAGCTTTGCCGTGGTGGAGGCCAATCTCTATCTGGACACTCACCCCTGTGATATGGAAGCTCTCTCCTATCTCAATCAGATGATGGAAGCCTACAAAAACGCAAAAGCCGCCTATGAGGCCCAGTTTGGCCCCTTAAATGCGGGCAATGTGACTGAAAATGCCTACTGGACCTGGGTCAGTGATCCCTGGCCATGGGAAGGAGGGAATTTATAATGTGGATTTATGAAAAACGTCTCCAGTTTCCGGTAAATATTAAGGAGCCGAATGCCAAGCTGGCGCAGTTTATTATGAGTCAGTACGGCGGGCCAGAATGTTATAACTTATGATGTTTCTTCCTAATATAAAGGGCGACTGCCAAAAACATAGAATCAAAAAATTTTCAGGAATATTGCATTTCAGAATTGCATATGCTATAATGCCAGTAGGCAAACGATAGAATGTTTCCAAGTGAAACAAACGAACCCCCAGAAGCTCACACCTTCTGGGGGTTCTTCCTATTTTTATACAGTCAGGCATCTGTAGGCTGGTTACCGATTACTTATCGCCGTCCAACCATTTGATGATGTAGTGGCAGGCTACACCAGCCGCAACGGCGACGATAAACGATAGAATGTGATCCAAATGAAACACCTCCCTTCTGTCACCAGATTCGGAGGCGGTAACATTTGAATTATACCACATCCATATCGTCCCTGCTACTTCTTTTTCTACCTTTTTATTTCGCCAGCCCCGGCCATCTCAGCGCCCCATCCTGATCCGGAGTAAGCGTCACCGGCTCTGTAATCATCCGGCCCTCAGTATCCATGATGTACCACTTACCATCTATGGTCTGCTGTCCTGTTACCATAGCACCATCAGCGCCCAGGTAGTACCAGTGGTCTTTATACTTGTACCAGACATTGGACACCATCATGCCGGCGCCGTCGAACCAGTACCACTTGCCCTCATGCCAGTACCAGTCATTGCGGACTGGCTGACCATTGCCAAGATAATACCTCCAACCGCCATCTTCCTGCTGCCAGCCTGATTT
>OJRL01001445.1_pt1 | contig 9125 bp, 11 predicted proteins | sample 1599191 | NCBI WGS metagenome assembly OJRL01 (sample SAMN03922537, study PRJEB24848) | human gut metagenome | isolation source: stool sample | host: Homo sapiens | place: Germany | collected 2010-05
GAGCCCACCTCCATGCTGGACCCCTCGGGAAAGGCCAACCTGCTGCGGATGCTCAAGGGCCTGCAGAACAGCCGGGGCTTCTCCATGTTGTTCATCACCCACGATCTGGACAGCGCCCTGAAGATCTCCGACCGCATCTTCCGCCTGGAGGGAGGGAAGCTCGCCCGGCTGGACCCCAACGACCACATCCGGGTGCACTTTGACGGCCTGTTCGACGCGGTCTAGTCCCCGCCGCCGGATGCCGGAGGAGTCTGCCGCAAACAACGACCTATGCCACAGAAAGGACGAATCAATATGGAACAACAAGCCCTTTGGGAGAAATGCGTGGCCTTTCACGGCCATGCGTGCGGCGGCCTGACCATCGGCTTCCAGGCCGCCCGGTACGCCATGGAGCTGCTGGAGCTGGACTTCTCCGCCGACGAGGACGTGGTGTGCATCGCGGAGAACGACGCCTGCGGCGTGGACGCCATTCAGGTGCTGCTGGGGTGCAGCGTGGGCAAGGGCAACCTGCTCTTTCACCTCCGGGGCAAGCAGGCCTTTTCCTTCTACAACCGGAAGACCGGCAAGGCGGTGCGCCTGGTGCTCCGCCCCACTCCGGCGGAGTACCAGACCAAGGAGGAGCGCTTCCGCTACCTCCAGGACGCCGCCCCCGCTTCCCTTTTCGACGTGAAGCCCGCCGTGCTGTCCCTGCCGGAGAGGGCCCGGCTCTTCCAGTCCCACCCCTGCGACGGCTGCGGCGAGGTGACGGCGGAGCACCTGCTCCGGCTGGAGAACGGGAAAAAGCTGTGCCTGGACTGCTTCCGGGCCTACAACCGCTTCGACGTGTGAGGAGCCGGGCCATGACGCTGAACGAGTTTTTCGCGGCCCACCCCAAGTGCGCCCTGGGCTTTTCCGGCGGGGTGGACTCGGCCTATCTGCTGTACGCCGGGGTGCGGGCCGGGGCGGATATCCGCCCCTACTACATCAAGACCGCCTTCCAGCCCCGGTTTGAGCAGGACGACGCCCTCCGGCTGGCCGGGGAGCTGGGGGTAGAGGTGACGGTGCTGGAGCTGGACGCCCTGGCCGACCCCCGGGTGGCGGCCAACCCGGCGGAGCGGTGCTACTACTGCAAGCAGAACCTGTTCCGCGCGCTGAAGGCGCGGGCCGCGGCCGACGGGTACGCCGTCCTGCTGGACGGCACCAACGCCTCCGACGAGGCCGGCGACCGGCCGGGCATGAGGGCCCTGCGGGAGCTGGAGGTGCGCTCCCCCCTGCGGGAGTGCGGCCTGACCAAAGCGGATATACGCCGCCTGTCCAGGGAGGCGGGCCTGTTCACCTGGGACAAACCGGCCTACGCCTGTCTGGCCACCCGGCTTCCCACGGGGGACGCTCTCACGGAGGATCTCCTGGCGCGGGGGGAGGGGGCGGAGGACGCCCTGTTCCGCCTGGGCTACGCCGACTTCCGGGTGCGGGTGTTCCACGGGGCGGCGCGGCTCCAGCTTCCGGCCGGGCAGCTGGAGCGGGCCGTCCGGGAGCGGGCCGCCCTGCAGACGGCTCTGGCCCCCTATTTCAAGCCGATTCTGCTGGATTTGGAGGAGCGTTGAATGGAACAGAGAGCGATTAAAGCCCTGCTGGAGCAGGTGGCCGCCGGACAGGTGGATGTAAATGACGCCCTGCTCAAGCTGAAAATGGAGCCCTTCGAGGAGCTGGGCTTTGCCAAGCTGGACAGCCACCGGGGACTCCGCCAGGGGGTGGCCGAGGTGATCTACGGCGCGGGCAAGACCCCGGAGCAGATCGCCCGCATTGTGGACGCCATGCGCTCCGGGGGACAGGATACCATCCTCATCACCCGCATGTCGGCCAAGGCGGCGGCGGCCATTGACCCGGCCCACCCCTTCACCTATTACGAGATGGGCCGCATCGGCATTGTAGGCAGCCTTCCCTCCCCCGACGGCAGCGGGAAGGTGGTGGTGGCCACCGGCGGTACCAGTGACATGCCGGTGGCCGAGGAGGCCGCCCTCACCGCCGAGGCCCTGGGCAACGAGGTGGTGCGCCTGTACGACGTGGGAGTGGCCGGGCTGCACCGTCTGCTCTCCCACCTGGAGGAGCTCATGAGCGCCAACGTCATCATCGCCATTGCGGGGATGGAGGGCGCCCTGGCCAGCGTCATCGGCGGGCTGGCCGACTGCCCGGTAATCGCCGTCCCCACCAGCATCGGCTACGGGGCCTGTTTCCACGGTCTGTCCTCCCTGCTGTCCATGCTCAACTCTTGCGCCAGCGGGGTGAGCGTGGTCAACATCGACAACGGCTTCGGCGCGGGCTATCTGGCCAGCATGATCAACCACATGGGAGGGAAACAGAAATGAGAACACTCTATCTGGACTGCGGCATGGGGGCCGCCGGCGATATGCTCATGGCGGCCCTGCTGGAGCTTGCGGACGACAAGGCGGCCTTTCTGGAGAAGATGAACGGCCTGGGCCTGCCCGGTGTGGCGGTATCCGCCGCCCCGGCCGTCAAATGCGGCATCACCGGTACCCATGTGGCGGTGACGGTACACGGGGAGGAGGAGGTCAGCTACGACGTATCCCCGGAGGGACACATCCACCATCACGACCACGGCCATGACCACAGCCACAGTCATGAGCATGGTCACGAGCACGAACATGGCCATGAACACGAGCACCACCAGCATGACCACGACCATGGACATCACCACCACACCGGAATGGGGGAGATCCGCCATCTGCTGGGCCATCTGGAGCTTCCCGAGGCGGTGCGGGCCGATGCGGAGGCGGTCTACGGCCTGATCGCGGAGGCTGAAAGCCACGCCCACGGCGCGCCGGTGGAGGAGATCCACTTCCATGAGGTGGGCAGCCTGGACGCGGTGGCCGACGTGGTGGGGGTCTGCCTGCTGGTGCACATGCTGGGTGTGGAGCGTATCGTGGCCTCCCCGGTGCACGTGGGAAGCGGCCAGGTGCGCTGCGCCCACGGCATCCTGCCCGTGCCCGCCCCCGCCACGGCCCACATTCTCCGGGATGTTCCCATCTATGGCGGGGCCATTCGGGGAGAGCTGTGCACCCCCACCGGAGCGGCGCTGCTCAAGCACTTTGTCACCGAGTTCGGCGCCATGCCGGTGATGAAGGTGGAAAAAATCGGCTACGGCATGGGGAACAAGGACTTTGAGGCGGCCAACTGCGTCCGCGCCCTGCTGGGAGAGACCGCGGGCGGCGGGGACGAGGTGGCCGAGCTGTGCTGCAATCTGGACGACATGACCGCCGAGGCCCTCGGCTTTGCCCAGGAGGAGCTGCTTGCCGCCGGAGCACTGGACGTGTATACCACGCCCATCGGCATGAAGAAGGGCCGCCCCGCCGTGCTGCTCTCCTGTATGTGCCGTATGGAGGATCGGGAGAGGCTGCTTGGCCTGCTTTTCCGGCACACCACCACTCTGGGCGTGCGGGAGAATGTGTGCCGCCGGTATACCCTGGAGCGGGGTGAGCGCACCGTGGATACCCCCCACGGCCCCGTGCGGCTCAAGACCGCCTCCGGCTGGGGCGTCGTCCGCTCCAAGCCGGAGTACGAGGATGTGGCCCGTATCGCCCGCGGCCAGGGCATCAGCCTGGCTGAGGTGTGTGATTGGCTCAAGTGACCTGTACTGTGTTTTAAGTCTAAGTCTACCAAATGTCTACCAAAAGTGCCCCGGAACCGTTGCGGTTCCGGGCTCTTTTTGTGCTTGGCATGCCCGGCGTGTCTACCAGATGTCTACCAACGCCACTTTTTGCCGCTCTTTTGTGCCATTTGGAACTGCATGTGGGGGGAATCCCTCCTTTTTCATGGCTTGCAAGGGGCGTCATACTCCCCTTTCTGTTCTACCACACTCCAAGCCTTTTGTAAAGCCTCAGAATAGTAATATCGATATCCGACATCACCACGCCGGATATCCTGCACAGGAATCAAGTCATGCAAGTGGAGACCAAAAACTATTGCATGGTAGTGAGGGCGCAAGGTCGTGGAGCCATACTCACCACAAGCAAAATAGCGAATGTGGTCATCGGGGAAAGCTTTGCGAAGACGCTTCCAAAACAACTGTAAATCTCTCTTACACAGTGAAAGGGACTGCATCGCCTCTCCGGTCTCCGGATCAGCATACCAGTGACGGGGTACATGCTCCTCATCATAAGTCAAGGTCAAAAAATAAGCCGAATCGTGATACTCAAGCTCCATCATACAGCGATTGGCCCAATCACGGGAGCGGGCAATCCGGCAGCCTTCACACTTGCCGCAGGGAATCTCAACCCAGTCAAGCCAAGTCTTCTCAGCGTAAGCAGAAATCTCAGGAACATCGGAAGTACAAATGCGACCTTTGCGCAATTCCAAATGATGAACACCATAGGGGACTATCTTCATATCAGCCTTGCCATTCTTCGTGGTGCCAATTCTAAATCCCTTAAGGGGATGAAAACAGGCTATAAAATCACCCTCTCCGTACTCGGTTGGTCTGGTGGTGTCAGTGGGAACCAATATATCAAGATAGTATTGGTTCCCACGACCCTCCAATTTTCAGCCTCAGACGTTAACGCTTTTTGCTAGCAGCCTTACCAGACCAAGTATCACCAACAGCACCACCAATCATCTTCGCATAATCGAAAATATTATCACCCCAAGGAAGGCCAAGCTGGTCAAGAGCTTCACGACCAGAAGCAAGTTCAGGGCCGAAAGCCTGCCAAGCATTAGATGGAAAACTCTCCCTTATATCAAAATCGTGTTTAAAACCAGCTTCCTGCAAATCTTTATTCACAGAAGCGTTAAAAGCAGCAATATCCTTCTGCGTCATAGACTGGACATCATAGCCATACTTCTGAGCGGCAGCATGGATGGAAGCAGCGACCTTCTGAGCGGCGGCGGACTGGTCGGAAGCATACTTTGTACCAGCCAAATGAGCATCCGCAGTATACTTCTGAGCCATAGCCTGGATATTAGCCGTAGAAAGCTGAGTTTGTGCCTGAAGTTCGGAAGTATATTTGGACATAGCCGTATATTTATCCGCGATAGCCTGATTAGACTGAGCAGAAACACGGGTGCCCTCAAGGCTTAAGAAAGAACTAAGCAAACTCCCAAACAAACCAGCAATAGCACCAGTGGCACTATTATCAACGCTGCCCATAGCACCGGACGGGGCACCGGAGCTAGCCGTTGCGCCAGAAGTAACAGCGGCACCGCTACCACCAGTGACAGAAAGGACGGGATTAAGCCCAGCAGCAATTAAGTCACGCACCTCTCGTTGATGGGCAGTAGAGCTCATACGCTCCTGCCAATCTCTATTTTTTTGGGCCTCTTGACTGTTGTACCGACGCATGATTTCGTACTGCGCTTCCTGCCACTTCCGGAGTTGTTCTGCCTGTTGAGCGCTGGCGGCAGTATTGCTGCCCGCAATACCTTGAAGGGCGCCAGTTATAGATCCGGTAGTACTAAGTCGGTATTTATCAAGAGACCCTGGTCTTACAATAGCACCAGGAGAGGCAGTAGTCAAGGCCGACTTAGCCGAATTCATAGCCATAATCTCACCTCTTAGTGATGGTCGATAAGGCCAGGGATACTATACATAGGCATAGGCCGAGTAGCCTTACACTGGACGTAGAGGTCGGCAAACATCTGATTAGACACAGAACTTGTAACAGCAAGTACACGGTCAACATTGGTCTTATCCTCACGAATCCACGCATCAGACAGCTTCGGGAGCTGGGTATACTCATCGGCAAGATGCCAGACATCCAAAGAGGTCGGAGCCTTAGAGCGCATTTCACCGGCAACACGGGACGGCTTGTAACGGTAATCGGCCCAGGCTTCCTGATAACCAAAAACCTCATCATCCTGAGCGGTGCCCTGGGCGTAAATTTCCTTGTTCAGAATAGGCTGCTCACCGATATTGGCGAAAACCGGGAAATAGTAGTCCAGGCGGTCACGACGAGACCAGAAACGCTCAAGGCCCTGCTGGTAAGTGTGGTCATAGCGAGCGACCATGATACCAATCACAAAGCCATGCTCAACAAAGGACTTAATAAAATCACCATGAACGTCAGTAGTAACAGAAAAAGCGGCAGTATCGCCGAGAGGAGTGCCATCAGCCTGAGTAGCGGAATTCTGGACAACCTGATTGATATTAACAGGTATACGGTTGCCGCCAAGATACTCAGGGCGCTGTAAACGAGCGTCAGGACTTGTAACGCCAAAATGAGACTTGAGGATTTCAATGTAACGTGTGCCTCCTCTTGCATCCTTCTCATAGAGTTTCTGGACCTGAAAGGCCATGCGCAACTGGTTGATAGTGGCCGCCGTCACAGAACCAGACTGAAGAGCCCACAGGTTGTCAAAGTACAACGTGCCATCACGGGAAGAACCTCCGCCAAAATCCATACCGGTAGAGGTAGAATTAACCTCAGTAACAGAGGCACCAGTACTGCCAAAGTTGAAAGTCTGCTTAATACTAGAATAATCTTTATTGCTCTCAACACCAGAAGCCCAAGCAGACATAGGGGACTTAAAGAGAGAATGGTCAACACGTTCGGCAAGAGAAACAACGGGAAGATTACCACCCTGGCCGACAGGAATGGTTACGTCGGGGCCTTTCTGCGGAGCAGGCAGAGCGGAAGTGAAGTAGTCATGGAACTTGGCCGCCTTAAAGGGCATACCGCCTTTGACAACATCGGTGATATAGTTTGTACCGTTGGAACCTGCGAGGGTAGCATCATCCACAGGGATGTTGAGGGGGTCAGAAAGATTCTCATCGCGAAACCACTCATTCATGATGAGGGCGTAGGCACGGAAGGGGAGGGCATTAACAGAGAGGTTGGCAACACCAGTAGGGATGCCCATGTAGTCGGCAATGGAACCAATAGACCAGCCACCAGAGGGCGCAGTCACCTGGGGGACGGAATACTCGGTCGTGGGAATCCAGGCAGACTGTGTATTCTCGCCCATAAGCTCACGCCAATGCTGCCAGACAATGCGGTTGGGCACGAAATAAAAATAGGTGTCCAAGTAGAGATTATCCATCATGGGGGTGAGCAGAGTTTGCAGGCGGGCAACCATGGATGTCTTCACCTGGAAAGTATCGCCGGGAAGAACTTCATCCACATAGAAGGGGATAACGTCTCCAACGTTGAAACTGAGTTTAACACTATGGTCGCGCCGAAAAGTGCTACGAGCAATATCAAGGTTAGTAGGATTAAGAGCAAATCTTGTATTTTCATTGCGAGACAAGTTAATACCTCCAGTCTGTAACGGTTGTTCAAAAGGAGGGGCCCACAGGGGCCCCTCGTTCTCTGTTGTTCACACGGCCAGGGCGGCCGTGTAGGCTGCCTTAATCAGATTCAGCCAATGTCAGGAATATGAAATTTAACCAGCGGGTGAGGCTGACGCGGGGTCTGTCTCACCTCCTTTCGGGCCCTGTGAGGCCGCTGGCGGCTCACCAGCGGGATTTTGAGAGGCGGGTGGTGTAACCATACCCATAGCCTCTAACCAGCTCTCAGAGCCTGCCTGGGCGAGCCAAGCATGGAAAGATTGGCCGAACTTCTCACGGGTTTCGAGGGGTAAGCTCATAAACGTCTGCTCGGCCTCTATCATGTGATTGAGCAACCCGGCATAGGTCTGGGGCATCTGGCTGAAATCACCAAACATACCTTGCACCTTTTGCAGGGCGGCAGTATCACCGGCATTGAACCTGTCCATGATTTTATGAAGATCGACAGAATCCTTGTGGCTCTGGATAAAGGCGTAGAGGTCCTCTTTACCACTCTCCTTGAGGGTCATAACACCAAAGCGGTCGAACTCGGGGGAATAGAGAATCTTTTCGCCGGAGCCGGGCTCAGAGCAAAAATGCTCCTGATCGCGGTGCCAAGTCTGGAACATCAGACATCCTCCTTCTGCTGCATAGAGCGAAGAACCTCCGCGCCGTCGGAAATGAGCTCATGAAGCTGCGCCGGAATGAGAACGCCCTTATCGGAATCGAACTCACCGATGCGGAAAAGCTGAAAATCGGAAGCATGGGTAAAGAGCACGCCTTTGGATTCCATGATAGCGTTAGCAAAATTGCGGGCGGCGATATAGTCGTTCTGCTCAGTGTTGAGACCGAAGAAACCGGAACGCAGGTCACGAATGGCGTAAACGTTAAGCATCATTTTTATCATCCTCCAAAAAACCAGAAATTTCAATCAAACAGATTTGAAGCTCCAAGGCCATCAACTGGTAAAAATAAACTAGTAAAAATCGAGGCCACAAACTGGTAAAAATAAACTAGTAAAAATCGAGGCCAGAAACTAGTAAAAGTCGAGCTCCGTATAACCAGAAAGTTCAATTAAGCGGATTTGCAACTCCAGGGCAAGGAACTCATAAAAATCAAGCTCCATATCGAGAGAGCGCCAAACTTTGGCGGCCAGCTCGTAACAGTCGGCATCGAGATTCAACCGGACACAGACGGTAGCACGTTCGTCATTCACATCCTGATACCTCCGCGATAGATTTTGGGATTCACATTGATTCGCTTGGAATTGACAGCGGTGTGGCGGAAGACTTGCCTATCCTGGGAACGCTTCATACGTCGAGCCATAATTACAACTCCCTTCTCAAATTTTTTATACGATTATGAAGCACGCGCTCCTGGGTCTCGAGGATTTCTTCGTAGGTCATAGTGGACTGGGCCAGCTTGGCCTTCTTGCCTTCCTCGGCAAAGTGCTTGCGCTTGGCCTTAATCTCAGCCATAAGCTCCGGTTGTTCCAGGTCAAACAGCTTATCGAAATACTTGGGAGGGCGAATCTTGCGACCGCCATCAGGAGTAGAAATAGAGATTGTGTCATACTCCATGCACTCGGGATGGTCTTCGTACCACCGGCGGCCAATACCAGGGCGGCGAGACATGTCGACATACTCGGGCTGGATGTTAAACGTCTGGTAGACATCAGCTTCTGGGCCACAAGCCTTTTTCATAACGTACCGGGCAACGTAAGCACAGGTTTCCCAGTTAACCTGACCAACCAGGACATAGCCGATAGGCTTCCGGATGCAAGGGGTGTCATACGCCCCTCTGGCTCAAAATTCAGAAGTCTGCAAATAAAAAGTCAATAGGGAAATGAAGAAAAATTGAGAGGAGGGGA
>OJRL01001457.1_pt1 | contig 9049 bp, 4 predicted proteins | sample 1599191 | NCBI WGS metagenome assembly OJRL01 (sample SAMN03922537, study PRJEB24848) | human gut metagenome | isolation source: stool sample | host: Homo sapiens | place: Germany | collected 2010-05
CCACAAATCAAACGAGACAAAATTCAATGACGATTACATAAACGGCAACACGGCTGGCAATCTCTACAATGCCGGCATCTTCTGCACAGCAGCCGACGGCACGATTTATTTTGCAAACCCTTCCGACAACAGCAAACTATACTCAATGAACAGCGACGGTTCAGACCTTACAAAGATTTCTGATGATGTTGCCACCTTTATCAATGCAGATGACAATTATATTTACTATGTGCGCAACAATCCGGTTTTTACAGAACCATTTTCATTTTTGACAATCAACACAGACAGCCTCTGCCGGCTTGACCGCAGCAAGCATAAAAAAAGTATTCTCCTTGATTCTTCCGCGAGTCTTTATGCCTCTTTAGTCGGAAATAAGGTTTATTACCTTCACTATGACGACAAAGACTTTACCACTTTCTATGAAGTCGGCATCGACGGGGCAGACAGTCATCAGGTAGACAAGACACCGTACCGTCCATGCTCCGTCGTCGGACAGTACATTTATTTCAATGGCGTATCAAACGATCACAATATCTGGCGTTTTGACACTGTTACTGACACCTCGGAGCTCGTTCTGAAAGGCAATTATTACATGCCAGCCGTAATCGGTGATACGATCTTTTTCTTGGACAATGAAAACAATTATACACTTGCAAGCACAGATCTCTCCGGCAGTTCGGCCATCACAACACTCAGCGACGACCGCATTGACTGTTATAACATTACAGGAAACTATATTTATTTCCAGCGCAACAGTACAAGCACTCCGGCACTCTGCCGGATGAAAACCGACGGCAGTGATTACACCGTGATTGCAGAAGGCAATTATACCAACATCAATGCGACGGAAACAGATGTCTATTTCAGGGATTTTGCTTCCGGCGTTATGTATAAGACACCGATTGCTGATCCGTCTGATGTTGAGATCTTTAATCCGGGAACTGGTTCTTCTGACAAATGATCCTGCACCGGATCCACAGTTTCGTTTTATGTTCAAAAAAACACAGGGGACTTCCGTTATCCCCTGTGTTTTTTCTATGCAAAATCAAACAGTGAGAGCTGATTGGACTCCGGCATATCACCGAGCAGTCCTAAATCTCCCATCAGATCAATGACCGTCTTAGTTGCCTTTGTTCTCTGTCTGAAATCGTCTCTGGATAAGAATTTTCCATCTTTTGCCGCTTCCGCCACAGCGATCGCAGCATTATCTCCCATACCGTCGATCGTATTTAATGCCGGCATCAGTTTTCCGTCAATGATCTGGAAACGGTCCGGTTTTGCACGGTAAATATCGATCGGTGTGAAATCAAATCCCCGCGCATACATTTCCTGTACAATCTTCATGTCACGGTATACATCCTGTTCCTTCTTGGAAAGCGAATCTTTTCTGCGCTCATAATCTTTCTGGAAATAGGTAAGGCGCTCTCTTCCCTGACACATGATCTCATAGTTGAATCCGGTCGCACGGATTGAAAAATATGCCGCATAATAGGCAAGCGGATAATATACTTTACAGTATGCGATACGCCATGCCATCATAACGTAAGCCGCCGCATGTGCTTTCGGGAACATGTATTTAATCTTTAAACAGGAATCAATGTACCACTCCGGCACGTCATGTGCACGCATCTCTTCTTTCCACTCTTCCTTTAGTCCTTTTCCTTTTCGAACCGACTCCATGATCGTAAAGGACTGCTCACTGTCAAGTCCCATCTGGATCAGATAGATCATGATATCATCTCGCGTACAGATCGCAGTGGAAATCGTTGCCAGTCCCTGTTCGATTAAAGTCTGCGCATTGCCGAGCCAAACGTCTGTACCGTGGGACAGACCGGAGATACGGATCAGATCCGAAAACTCCTGCGGCTTGGCATCGATAACCATCTGCATGGCGAACTCTGTACCAAACTCCGGAATACCGAGACATCCAAGCGGGATCCCGCCGATATCCTCCGGCGTAACACCAAGCGCTGACGTATTTTTAAACAAAGACATGACCGCCTCATCATCAAGCGGGATCGTAACCGGATCGATTCCCGTTAAGTCCTGCAACATACGGATCATGGTCGGATCATCGTGCCCGAGAATATCGAGTTTCAACAGGTTGTGGTCGATCGAGTGGTAATCAAAATGTGTGGTGACTGTCGCAGTCGTCATATCGTTTGCCGGATGCTGTACCGGGGTAAAAGTATTGATCTCCTCTCCCACCGGAAGTACAACGATACCTCCCGGATGCTGTCCGGTCGTTCTGCGGACGCCGACACATCCCTGTACGATACGGTCGATCTCACAGTTTCTCTTGTGGATGCCGCGCTCCTCGTAATAATTCTTGATATAACCGAATGCCGTTTTATCGGCAAGTGTACCGATCGTACCGGCACGGAAGGTCTGTCCGTAACCGAAAATAACCTCACAGTACGCATGCGCTTTACTCTGGTACTCACCGGAGAAGTTCAAGTCGATATCCGGCTCCTTATTTCCCTTGAATCCAAGGAATGTCTCAAACGGGATATCAAATCCGTCCTTGACTAGTTTTTCGCCGCAGACCGGACAAATCTTATCCGGCATATCACAGCCGCTCCTGCCGGAAAATGCCTTGACCTCCGGCGAATCAAAATCACTGTATTTACAATTTGGGCAGCGATAATGTGCCTGGAGCGGATTGACCTCCGTGATACCGGACATTGTCGCCGCAAAGGACGAACCTACTGAACCACGCGATCCTACCAGATATCCATCCTCGTTTGACTTCCATACCAGTTTCTGTGCAATGATGTACATAACCGCATATCCGTTGGAAATAATAGAGTTCAACTCACGATCCAGACGCTCCTTTACGATTGCAGGAAGCTCTTCGCCATACATACTGTGTGCCTTGGTATAACAGATATCACGCAGCATCTGGTCAGAATTTTCGATGACCGGCGGACATTTATCCGGGCGCACAGGTGCGATCTTCTCACACATATCCGCGATCTTGTTCGGGTTAGTAATGACGATTTCCTCCGCTTTTGCCGAGCCAAGATATTCAAATTCCTTTAGCATCTCCTCTGTCGTCCGAAGGTAAAGCGGCGCCTGGTCATCCGCATCCTTAAATCCTTTTCCCGCCATGATGATACGGCGGTAAATCTCATCCTCCGGGTCAAGGAAATGCACGTCACAGGTCGCAACAACCAGTTTTCCAAACGTTTCTCCCAGTTTTACAATACGGCGGTTGATATCCTGCAGTTCCTCGATCGTGCTGACGGATTCCTTGTCGCTTTTTAACATAAACTCATTATTGCCAAGCGGCTGGATTTCTAAATAATCATAAAATTTTACCAGTCTTATGATTTCCTCCTCCGGCCGTCCACCCACGATTGCACGGTAGAGTTCTCCCGCCTCACATGCTGATCCAAGCAGCAATCCTTCACGGTATTTTACAAACTCACTCTTTGGAATGCGCGGTCTCTTGTTATAGTAGGTCAGATGTGACAGAGAAATCAGACGGTACAGATTGATGCGCCCGATATCGTTTGTCGCAAGAATGATCGCATGATAAGTGTTCATTTTCATGATGGTCTCCGGCGAAGCCTGTCCCATCTGGTTGACCTGATCTAAAGTCTCCATGCCGCGGTCGTGGAGCATCTTTACAAATTTCACAAAGATCTCCGCCGTACATCCCGCATCATCCACGGCACGGTGGTGATTCTCCAGAGAAACTCCCAGCGCTTTTGCTACAGTATCGAGTTTAAAACGGTTTAACTGTGGCAGCAAAATTCGTGCTAAAGCAACCGTATCAATGATCGTAAACTCTTTCTCGATTCCCTGTCTCTCACAGTTTTTGATGATAAAACTCATATCAAAATCTGCATTGTGTGCGACCATGATTGCATCCCCACAGAACTCCATAAACTGTGGCAGGATCGTCTCTATCTTCGGTGCATCGATCACCATATCGTCTCGGATGGAAGTCAGTTCCTCGATCCGGTACGGGATCGGCACTTCCGGGTTGACGAACGTAGAAAAACGTTCTGTGATCTCGCCGTGCACCACTTTCACTGCACCGATCTCTATGATCTTATTTTTATCCGGCGAAAATCCGGTCGTCTCAAGGTCAAACACCACATAGGTATCATCGAGATTCTGGTTTTTTGAGTTGGTGATGATATCCTTTAAATCATCCACCAAATATGCCTCCACACCATAGATCACCTTGAAGTCATCATCCGGTGAGATCGCATGGTTTGCATCCGGGAACGCCTGTACATCCCCATGGTCGGTGATTGCAATCGCCTTATGTCCCCATTTCATCGCACGCTTTACGATATCTTTTACCTCAGAGACACCATCCATATCGCTCATCTTGGTATGACAGTGAAGCTCTACGCGTTTCTCCGGGCTCGTATCCATACGGACTGAGGTAAAATCCGGGATTTTTTTGATGCCGACGATCGAACCTATCGTAAGCTCACTGTCAAATTTGTCGATGGTCGTGACGCCTTTGATCTTTAGGAAAGCACCTTTTTTCACCCCCTCAAGCAATTCCGGAAGCTGGTCATTTCTGGTAAAAATCTTTAAAACAATGGAGTCCGTGAAATCCGTGACTGACATGATCACGATCGTTTTTTCATTACGGATCTCTCTCGTCTCAAGTGTCATGACCTGACAGCGTATCGTAACCTCTCCCATCTCCCCGACAATCTTCTCGATTGGGATCGTCTCATCTTCAAAATCTTTTCCGTAGAGCACATCCGGGTTATCTGATTTTTTATATCCACCGTAGGATCCGCCATCATATTTTTTGCGGAATTCTTTTTTGCCAAACGAATTTTCTCCCTTTCCGTTCGCGTTTCCTGCATTATTTCCTGCAGCAGATTCTTTTGAATGATTTTGTTCCTTTGTGGCAGTTTTCATGGATGTATCAGCCGTCTGTACTTCTTCCGCCTTTGCCGGTGCACTCTCCTCATGAAGCTGTACACGTTTTAAAATATTTTTGATTTCAAACTGGATCTGTAAATCACTGTTTTTCTTGTGTTTGCTCTCTTTCGGTTCCTCAAAAGCAAGTTCTACGGAAAGGTCAAGTCCACAGCGTTCACACACCACTTTCTCTAAAAATTCAACGATCTCATGTGATCTGGTCTGTGCAATGATCGTGTTTTCAAGAGTCAGGAGCAGATGGGAATCTCCTGTAAACTCCATTTTGGCGGAGCGCAGCAGATTATATTCCATCAGACTGTAATTTTTTAATTCCTCTAAAATACTGTCCTTATACAGATCCATCAGTTTTTCTGCAGTATACTGCTCTGACAACTGGTATTTTTCAATGACTTTAACGTCCATATGCCGGTTTTTAAAAATCTGATCATGTATGTTTTTTTCCAGCTGATAGATATTCTTTTTATGGATAAGACGTGTTCCATTTAAATAGATACGGATATGATCTTTCTCATGATTCATTCCGACCTTGGTAACTTCCGTCTCTGATAACAGTTTTTTCATATCTCCATTCACTTCCAGTGTCGGAAATACATCAAAAAACATTTTTGTCATGTTTTACCCAACTCCAACTTACTTAATTGTTGCTTGTTCACACATTCCGTGTGACCAGTAACACCTAATTTTCATTCCAGTGCAGCAGTTCATAGCGAAGGCTCTCTAACAGTTCGGATTCCGGCACTTTCTTGTAGACCTCTCCATGTTTGATGATCAGTCCTTCCCCGATACCTCCGGCAATTCCGATATCCGCCTCTTTTGCCTCACCCGGTCCGTTGACCACACAGCCCATAACGGCAACTTTGATGTCTAACGGGATATCGGCAACCATATTTTCGACCTGGTTTGCAAGTCCGATCAGATCGATCCTGGTTCTTCCACAGGTCGGACAGGATACGACCTCAATACCACCCTTGCGCAGTCCTAATGTCTTTAAGATCAGCTTTGCGGATTTGATTTCCTCTAACGGATCTCCGGTCAGTGAAACACGGATCGTATCACCGATGCCCTGATGTAAAATCAGTCCAAGTCCGATTGCGGATTTGATATTTCCACTGATGATCGTTCCGGCTTCGGTGATGCCTACATGCAGCGGGTGATCAGTTTTTTCTGCGATCAGCTCATGTGCTTTCACACACATCATAACGTCCGAGGATTTGATGCTGATAACAAGGTTATCGTATCCCATATCCTCAATCATTTTTACTTTATCCAGCGCACTCTCAACGATTCCTTCTGCCGTCACGCCATGGTATTTTTCTACCAGATCTTTTTCTAAAGAACCACTGTTGACACCGACACGAATCGGGATCTGCCGCTCTTTTGCCGCATCCACGACCGCCTGTACGTGCTCTCTGCTTCCGATGTTTCCCGGATTGATACGGATCTTATCTGCACCGTGCTCGATTGCTGCGATCGCCAGACGGTAATCAAAATGAATATCTGCCACGACCGGGATCTCCACCTGTTTTTTGATCTCTGTCAATGCTTCGGCAGCTTCCATTGTCGGCACTGCACATCTTATGATATCACAGCCTGCTGCCGCAAGTTTATTGATTTGTGCCACTGTCGCAGCGATGTCCTCTGTCTTTGTATTTGTCATTGACTGAATCAGGATCGGATTACCGCCCCCGATCACTTTCGAACCGATTTTTACTGTTTTTGTTTTCACTGTACTTTCACCTCTACATGAAAATTTTTCGAATATCGTTAAACATTACAACCACCATCAAAAGCATTAAAAGCATAAGTCCTATAAAATGCACCATGCCCTCTTTGTCCGGATCAACCTTTTTCCCCCGGATCGCCTCAACGATCAGAAACACCAGTCGTCCACCGTCCAATGCCGGAAGCGGCAGCAGATTCATAACACCAAGGTTTGCCGAGATCAGAATACAGATATAGAGCATTTGTAAAAATGCCGCATAATAACCGTAGGAAACACTCTCCTCATAGCTGTCACCGATCGCATCGACAAGCCCGACCGGACCACTCATATCATTTAAGGTAACACCGCCTGTGGCAAGCATTTTTAAGCTTCCAAACGTCGTATCGATCCAGTATTTTACCTCATATCCACTGTACAGAAGATTCTTAAACACATTTCCTTTCTCCACTTCACCGCCGACAAAACCATAGCGGTATCTGCCAAGTTCTTCATCATACAGAGGTGTCAGCTCTGCCGTATATCTTTTTCCGTCACGCTCATAAGTCACTTCCACGGTCTCCCCCGCATGGAACATGGAGTAAGAACTGACTTCCCGGTAAAAATGAATATGTTTTCCGTTCATTTTTACAATGACATCCCCCGCCTGCATACCTGCCTGTTCCGCTGCAAAGCCCTCGCTGACCTCTGTGATCTTAGGGACATCATATCCATTGCAGGAAAGAAGGATAAAAGAAAAGACAAATGCCATGATAAAGTTAAACACCGGTCCGGCGGCAACCACACTGATCCTTGCCCAGACAGACTTTTTGCCAAATGCCCGGTCATCTGTACTCTCGCCGTCTTCTCCCTCCATCATACAGGCACCTCCAAACGGAAGCAGTTTTAAGGAATATTTCGTTTCTCCCTTCGTCACGCCCAAAATCGTCGGTCCAAGTCCGAGACAGAACTCATTGACACGGATCCCATTTGCCTTTGCCAGTGAAAAATGTCCAAGTTCATGAAATATAATAATGATACTGAAGATCAATAATGCGATAATAATTTTCATCCGTTTTTAATTCCTTTCCATTCTGCCTCTAAGCCCATTTCTGCCCGATATATTCGTATACTGCCTGCTCTGTTTCTAATACCTGATCTAAAGTCGGATCGCTGATATATGCCACATGCTCCATGCAGTCCTCAATGATCTCCGTGATCTGCGGATAGCTGATCCTACGGTCTAAAAACATTGCCACTGCACGCTCGTTCGCCGCATTAAATACGGTTGGCTGACTGCCACCCTTTCTCATTGCATCGTATGCTAACGCCAGTCCCCGGAAGGTCTTTGTATCCGGCCGTTCAAACGTCAGACTTCCCAGTTCAAAAAGATCCAGTCTCTTTCCTGACATTTTTCTGCGCTCCGGATAATAGAGTGCATACTGGATCGGCAGACGCATATCCGGTGTTCCAAGCTGGGCAATCACTGCTCCATCCTCATACTGCACCGCAGAATGGATCACACTCTGCGGATGAACGACCACTTCGATCTGATCTAATTCCACACCAAAAAGCCATTTTGCCTCCATGACCTCAAGTCCCTTGTTGACCAGTGTCGAGGAATCAATTGTTATTTTTCTTCCCATCGACCAGTTCGGATGTTTTAAGGCGTCCTCCACTTTCATCTCTGCAAGATCCTCCGCGTTTTTTCCGCGAAATGGTCCGCCGGATGCCGTCAGAAGGATTTTTTCAATACGGTTGCTCTCATTGCCCTGCAGTGACTGGAAAATCGCGCTGTGTTCACTGTCCACCGGAAGGATCGGCACATGATATTCTTTTGCCAGCGGAATGATGATGTGTCCTGCCGTCACTAGTGTCTCTTTATTTGCAAGTGCAATTTTTTTGCCAGCCTTGATTGCTGCAACTGTCGGACGGATCCCCATCATGCCAACGATTGCGGTAACTAAGATCTCACTCTCCGGATGAACTGCGACTTCAATCAGTCCTTCCATCTTTGAAACCACTTTTGTGTCCGTATCCGCAATTTTAATCTTTAATGCTTCTGCGGCTTCCTCTTTGAAAACACATACCAGTTTCGGGGAAAACTCCCTGATCTGCTGCTCTAATAATGTAATATTACTTCCTGCCGCAAGTGCAACGACCTCGATATCTTTCTGTTCTCTTACGATATCAAGTGTCTGTGTTCCGATTGAACCTGTCGAGCCTAAGATTGCTATTTTTTTCATACAAATCCTCTTTTCTAAGCAACTTGTTGCGAAGAGGCGACGAGAATCTCAAATTCTCGGAGGCATATTTTTTATGCCTTGCCATCAAAGCTATTTGTTTTGCTCAGAAACAAATAGCCGTGCGAAAAATAAGCTATCAAGCTTATTTTTCACACTAATATCCTCTGTTTACAATACAATAAAA